>Ga0080004_1120437_pt1 | contig 73309 bp, 73 predicted proteins | sample WasSprMetagenome_FD_69207 | JGI IMG/M metagenome (GOLD analysis project Ga0080004, IMG submission 69207) | Sulfidic aquatic microbial communities from Washburn Spring, Yellowstone National Park, USA - WS (SPADES assembly) (version 2) | ecosystem: Environmental > Aquatic > Thermal springs > Hot...
CCCTCCAGTTAGAACATCTATATACTAAAGACGAAATCCTAGAGCAATACCTCAACATAGTTTATTTCGGCCCCGGAGCCTACGGAGTTAAAGCTGCTGCTGAAGTCTATTTTGGAAAAGATGTTAAAGACCTAACCCTAGCTGAAAGTGCTCTCCTGGCTGGGGTGATTCAAAGCCCTGCCCGTTACTCACCCTTAATCAAAGGCAATGAAGAAGCAGCCAAAGAACGCCAAGCCCTGGTTTTGGCCAATATGGTTAAGTATGGCTTTATCACCCAGGAACAAGCTGACCAAGCCCTGAAACAAAAGCTTGTATTTAATTCTAAGCCACCTCAAACTACACCTAAACACCCCTATTTTGTGGATGCCGTAATCGAAGAGGCCAGCCGCCTTCTAGAGGAAAATGGTATCGATGCTGGGGAGCTCTTCCGAGGCGGCCTCCATGTGTATACCACTTTAGATCCTAAGATCCAGTCCAAAATAGAAGAAGTCTATAGCAACCCGGCCAATTTCCCCAAAAGCGCGCCTGACCGCCTAATTGAAAGCGCCATGGTAGTCCTTGACCCCCATACTGGGGAAATAAGAGGGCTTATTGGGGGAAGGCAATACACCGCCCGCCGGGGCTTAAATAGAGCTACTCAGGCCGAACGCCAGCCTGGTTCCACTATCAAACCCCTGGTGGTCTATGCTCCGGCACTAGAAAAGGGTTTTCCACCGGCTACAGTAATAGACGATGTACCTACCACTTTCCCCAGCTCCCCTAAACCCTTCACCCCTGTAAACTACGACGGTCGCTACCGAGGTTTAATCAGTATGCGGGAAGCCCTCCGCTGGTCAGTCAATGTGGCCGCGGTTAAGATGCTTTATACCATTGGAATAGATACCGGTTTCGAATTTGGCCGCCGGGTCGGTTTACCTTTAAAGGATAGCGATCGTAATTTATCCTTAGCGCTGGGCGGTATTACTTCAGGAGTGACCCCTTTGCAGATGGCGGCAGCCTATGCTGTGTTCGCCAACGGCGGCCTTTACATCCCACCTCATACCATAACCCGTATTACAGACAGGTTCGGCCGGGACCTAATTGTAAATACACCCGAAAAGAAGGTGGTCATGAGCGAGCAACTGGCCTATCTTATGACTGATATGCTGCAAACAGTAATAAAATCAGGTACCGGCCAGCGTGCTCAAATAGGCCGCCCGGCAGCAGGAAAAACCGGCACCACCTCCCTTCCCGATCTGCCGGCTTTCAAAGGTTTATCCGGAGAGAAGGACGCCTGGTTTGTAGGTTATACTCCCGAGCTAGTGGCTGCTGTCTGGATGGGATATGATGAAACAGACCCCCAACATTATCTAAAAGGGGTAGCAGGCGGAAGCTATCCTGCCCTCATTTGGAAGCAGGTAATGCAGGAAGCCTTAAAAGGCGTACCAGTTAAGGATTTCCCGCGGCCACCAGGGATCGTCTATGCTGATGTGGACGCTAAGTCAGGCCTTTTACCCAGTGATCTAACCCCTAAGCAATTCATAGTTAAAGAGATATTTACAACAGAGATGGTGCCCAAAAAGGTATCCGATGTATGGGTTAAGCTGGATGTCTGCGCTACTACAGGGCAGCTTCCTTCACCCAATTGTCCTCAGCTAACTACAGGTGTTTTCTTAAAACGTCCGGTCCCCTACAACGGGCCCATACAGCCGGAAGATGCGTATTTAGAGGCCCCTAAGGAAGTTTGCACCTTGCACGGTTCCGGCCAGGCCACCAAAGTTAAAATATGCACGGACCCGCGCCACAAAGGTAAACCCGTCCTTGCCAACATCCCGGAACCGGGACAAGGGGGCGGGTGCCCGTCTCAATATATTCAAGAAAGAGAATTTCCTCCGGGAGCCGTGCCCACCGAGCGGTGCAGCCTTCCCGATCACCAGCTCACTAAGCAGCCCGGTGGCCTTAAGCCGCCCCCGCCACCTGAGCTTAAGGTTCAGGTAGATGTGGGTCTGGGACAAAACCGGGCCTGGGTAAAACTTTCCTGGTCCAGCAGCGGGGATACAGAATACCTTTATTCTGTGGAACGCAGGGAGGAAAACGGCCGGAAAAATCTTTCTATAACCCGGGAAACTTCCTACGTAGACAACTCTGTTAAGCCGGGGAAGACTTATATTTATCGTGTTATAGCCCTTGATCCCCGGACCCAGCTCAGTAGCTCTTCCAATGAAGTCACAGTTAATATACCGCCTAATAGCAAATCAGAAAATGAGCCCCCGTAAGGGGGCAAACTTTAAACCGGTATTTTAGAGCCTTATTTTAATTCTACCACTGTAACGCCGGTGCCACCTTCTCCCGCTTGACCGGAGCGAAAGCTCTTAACTAGCGGATGAGTACTGAGATAGCGATGCAGGGCCGCCCTCAAGGCGCCGGTACCCTTCCCGTGGATAAGGCTTACTACTTTAAGGCCCGCAAGGTAAGCATCGTCTAAATATTGATCTGCTTGGTGGCAAGCTTCCTCCACAGTTAAACCCCTGAGATCTAGCTCTGGCTTTAAAGAATGGGTAGCGTGCTGGACCGCCCACCCACCCTTCTCCTTAAGCTCTTCCCTTTTTTCGGGAAGTAGCCGGAGTTCATCCAGCTTTACGTTTACCTTAAGTAGGCCTACCTGGACCAGCACATCCCCTTGGGAATCAGGACCAGATAAAACTTGGCCCTCCTGGTTTAAGGTCACAATCCAAACCTTTTCACCGGGGAAAACTTTAGCCGGTGGTTCGCCATCTACTTTAGGCCTGTATTCTGCAGCTTTATCTGTTATCTCCTTACTTAAAACACCGAGTTGTGTTCTAGCTTTATCCAGTATCTTTGCCTTTTCTTTGTATCCTTCCTCTGCTAAAGCTTTCTCTATTTGTTTCATTATTTCCCGTACTTCCAGTTTGGCACGCCGTACAAGATCATGGGCTTCACGCCGGGCCTTTTCCAACAGCTCGCTTGCTTTCTTACGCGCTTCCTGCCATTCTTCCTCTGCTTTCTCCTTTATCTCCTCTGCTTGCTTATGCAATAATTCCGCTTCTAGAAGGGCCTTTTGGCTAGCCTCCCGGTCTTCAGCTAGCGCCCGGATCATCTGGCTTACCTGTACCCGCTCTTCAGAAAGATAGGCCCTGGCCCGCTTAAGAACTTCTTCCGGTAACCCTAACCGGCGGGAAATGACAAAAGCGTTACTTTCCCCCGGGGTACCTATAAGTAGCCGGAAGGTGGGCTTTAAGGTTTCACTATCAAATTCTACAGCAGCATTCTCTACCCGCGGTGTTGTATAGGCATAAGCCTTCAATTCACTATAATGAGTAGTAGCCACCACTTTAGCCCCACGAGAGGCAAGGTAGTCGAGGATGGCCATCCCTAAAGCAGCACCCTCTGCGGGATCCGTCCCGGCCCCTAATTCATCAAGAAGAACCAAAGTTCCAGGCTTTACATAAGACAAAATAGATACTATATGCTTCATATGGGAAGAAAAAGTACTCAAGGATTGTTCAATACTTTGTTCATCCCCGATATCAGCAAAAACAGGGCCTGCTACCGATATCAGGGCTTCCTGGGCCGGTAGGTGTAAGCCGCACTGGGCCATCAAAGTAAAAAGCCCTAAGGTTTTTAAAGTAACTGTTTTGCCTCCCGTGTTAGGGCCGGTTATTATTAAAATATCGAAATCTTCACCCAGCCATAACGTAACGGGTACTACTTCCCCTTTAAGAAGGGGGTGCCTCCCCGCCACAATCTTCCAGCGACCTGCAGTATTTAAAGAGGGGGCGACAGCATCCATCCTTTGACTTAAAAGCCCTTTAGCCAAGATAAAGTCTATTTTAGCTAAAGCCTTGAGGGTGTGGAAAAGCCCTTCCTTTTCTTTTCCCACAAGCTGGCTCAAATAATAAAGAATAGCTTCTATTTCCCTCTGTTCCTCGGCAGCCAAGCGCTTAAGCTCATTATTTAACTCCACCAAAGCCAAGGGTTCTATAAAAAGGGTGGCACCGCTAGCTGACTGGTCGTGGACCAGGCCGGGTATGTGGTTGCGATATTCTTGCTTAACGGGAAGGCAATACCGGCCCGCCCGTATAGTGTATAAGTTATCCTGAAGATACTTTTGTATCTCAGGAGATCTTAAATATTCTTCAAGCTTATGCTTTATTTTCTCTTGCAGGTCGCCCATGCGCTGCCTTATAGCCAGAAGTTTAGGCGTAGCTTCGTCCCTTATTTCCCCGTCTTCCCGTAAAGCTTTATTTATTCTTTCCTCAAGGTGCAAAAATTCCCCTACTCGAGCAGCCCAAGATTTAAGTATGGGAAGGTCACCTTCTACTTTTAATAAGGCTCTTTTTAAGCGCCTTCCTGCAGCCAGGGTACTGGCCACCTGTACCAGCTCTTCCCCTGTAAGAAGGCCTCCTACGCCGGCTCGCTCTACTAAAGGCCGGATATCCTTAATGCCTGCCCGGTTAAAATCCGGAAAAAGGCGCCACAGCCGGCAGGCTTCTCCAGTCTCCGCCTGCCACAATCTGATCTTTTCTTCATCCGTTGTAGGCTCAAGCTCTTCCACCAGCTCTTTCCCTAAAGGTGAACTACAGCACGTTTTAAGCTGGTCCAAGATTTTATCCAACTCTAGCTTTTCTATGGTCTTAAAAACGAGTTCTTTCTCTTCCACGCTGCTATTCCTCCATGCCTACCCCTCGGTCTTATTTATAATACTCCCCGGAAATAATGCCCCCTGGTCACTTCCCGGCCCACAAGTTTTTCTACCTCCTCAGCCAGTACAGATAATGCCCCTGCTTCTCCTTCTTTCAAGCAGTTTAAAGCCTCACGGTAAATCCTTGTTACCCGGCGTACATAAGAACTTTCCTTCTCCCGTAACTCGAGACGTACTAGGATAACTCCCGTACCCTTCAAAAGACTTAAGTTAGCGAGGAAATCCAGGGTTTTAGGATTATACAAGTAGAACCGGCAGCGAGCATCTGTGGTTATGGGAAAAACAAATCCCAAGCGGTCCTTTAACCCGTAAATAAGCTTCTGGCAGGGAAAAGAACAGCTTGCTCTTCCGTCCTTCCCACCCAATCTCGCCCCTAGTACGCAGTGGGCAGATATCATCAAAGGTAAGCGGCCATGTACGATTACCTCTAAAGGTATAACGGGCCTCATCTCTCTTATCTCTTCTAAGTTTAATTCCGGAGATAGAGTTGCACCCTCCAAGCCCCAGGCCTTAAAAGTTTGGAGGGCGAGATTGTTAAACACGTTAAGGGTATAATCCGCCCATCCGGTTAAGCCGTACTCCGTAACCAACTTTAAACTCCCCAGATTGCCTACTAAAAACCTTCTTATCCCCGCCTGTATCCATTTTTCTAGCTCTTGCCGAATATAGGCCTCCTCTTTTTCTTGCCATATCCGGGGAAAAGCCGCAAAAAACTCCCGGCTCTGCCGTTCGGCAACCTCACAAAGGCTCTGCAACTCTGAGATAGAGGGAGGCTTCTGCCCTCGCCATATTTCGCCTCCCAAATATACCCTTTCAGCACCGGCCTCTAGGGCAGCCAAAGCAGCCTCGTAGTTCCCTACAGCTACCGAAAGAGAAGGTATACGTGGAAGTCGCCTTTCTTCCCCCTCCCTTAGCAGGCTAGCCACAGCACCCCAAAATTCCTGGTGCGGCGGTACAGGGCGTGGGAAGGCTTCCCGTCGCTTTAAACTTAAATCTGCTAGGGCTCCTCGCCTTACCTGGTTGATTACGCTTAAAGGTATCATGGGTCCACCCTGAAGGTTGATTTTCAAGCTTTTTAACTCATAAGGGGTGTTGCCCAGGCGGTCTAGCTGCTCCTTTAAAACCTCTTCCGTTAAAGGGTGCTTTATGGCCACTTGCGCAGGTTCGGGAGAGGTAGCTTCTCCTATATGGCCTTCTTCATCCCCTACTCTAACCTTGAAGGGTTGCCCTGGAGAAGCCCATACTTCCATATAAACCGGTATTTTCCGGATTTCTCGCTCCGAAGCATAGGTGCTTCTGGCCCGGGACAAAAGGGAAGTATCGCTAGTTTTAAATATTCGGTCTCCTGGGCAAGCCTGGGGAGGCAACTCTAAAGAAACCACAGCTCCCGCAGGCGCCTCTCCCACTTTCTTTCCTCCAAGCCCTATATCCTCTACAACAAGCCCTGCGTGCCCCTCATGCACCCAAACCTCTATCCCATCACCTTTTCGTAGGGGCGCCTCCAGTTTGACGAGGTAACGACCGCCCCTCCTTTCCAGCACTCTTCCTACATAAATGCCCCGGTTGCTGGGGCGGCCATAGCTCATCAGTTCGGCCCCGGGATCACCCAACAGATAACCGGGGGTGAAATCCCGGTTGAAAACCTGGGCCACTTCCCGGATCTCCTCTGGATCTACAGTAAAACCCTGCGGGTCTTCTAGGTAACGGTCGATAGCCCGCCGGTAGGCCCGGGTAACTACAGCTACATATTCAGGCCGGCGCATACGCCCTTCGATTTTAAAAGCATCAACTCCCGCCTCTATAAGATAGGGCACAAGGTCTAAAGTACATAAATCCCTGGTGCTTAGAAGATGCTCTGCTTTCTTTTCCAACTCCTTCCCCTTAGCATTTACTAAAGCATAAGGAAGCCGGCAGGGTTGGGCGCACCGGCCGCGGTTACCGCTCCGGCCTCCCACCATACTGCTCAGAAGGCACTGGCCTGAATAGCAAAAGCAAAGGGCACCGTGAACGAAAACCTCAAGCTCGAGTTTGCACTCACGTTTTATACTAGCGATCTCCTCAAGGGATAATTCACGGGCTAATATTATCCGCTTAAAACCCAGTTCACCCAAGAGCTTGGCTCCCGCTGCATTAGTGACTGTCATTTGTGTACTGGCCATAAGTTTAAGGTCCGGCAAGGCTTGTCTGGCTACCCAAGCCAAACCCAGATCCTGGACTATTACCCCGTCAACGCGGTTATTACCTAAAAAATAAAGGTATTCTATAACCTCTTCTATTTCCTTATTCTTTACCAGCGTATTTACTGTGACATATACTCTAACCCCGCGCTCGTGGGCATACTCTATGGCTTCAACAATTTCTTCCCGGCTGAAATTTTCCGCGAACTGCCGCGCGTTAAACTCCCGACCTCCTAAGTACACGGCATCCGCTCCGTTAGCTATAGCAGCCCTCAAGGCCTCTTTATTTCCAGCGGGAGCCATAAGTTCTACTGCCAAACCTTTATCTCTCCTTCGAAGACATCATTTTTATTCTTCGTAATGCCGTAATTTACGGCATGGATGGCTCCTTACGAATAAGAGTATCTGTTTTTTATTTTACCACACCTGGATAATTCCTTTAGCCATTTAGCCCTTCCCTACAAGAAAAACGAAAAAGCGCGTAAAAACGCGCTTTAAATGATTTCTTTATCTAAGCTGGTTACCTTTTTCTGCTGCATTCAATTCTGCTCTACCCTCACCAATATCTCATAGACAGGGTCTTTAAAACTGTTTTCCCCTATAAACCATTCCCAGTTAGAGCGTAACATATTATACTCTTCCTCTAGCCGACCGTAAGCTTCGTTTAGCTCTCTAAGGTTGAATAAAAACCCATCCATAAGCAACCCACTCCTCCCCATATTTTTAACGTCACTACCCCAAAAACCCCAGGAATGTTGTTCTAACACAGACTCTATCCTTCGCCTAATATATTTATTTTAGCATATTTTTTATTACATTTAGAATTGACATCTCCCAAAAGCAAAATTTTGACCTTTAAAGGTAGAAAAAGTAGGATGAACGGAATTGTGAACTTTTTCTCTAATCACCTCCAACCTTAATCCCTAGCAAAAATCATGCCAAAGATAGATATTCTATCTAAAAAAGAGCGAGGCTTAGAAAAATAAAGGGGCCGGCCTTTCGACCTGGCCGGTCCCCAAAGGGATCTATTCAATATTTTGAACCTCGCCGTCATTAACAGTCAGGGACGCCTACGTATACAGCAGAAATAACGTTATTCGGTTTTTTGTATTACATTCGGTTTTCTGAATACATCTTCGCCATCTTAGGAGAAATCCGGTACCGCTTGAGCATCTCATTTAAAGTGCTCCGCTTTAGTCCCAGGATTTCAGCAGCCCGCGCCTGAACCCATTTACTCTCTTCTAAAGCCTTAATAAGTAACTGGACCTCATAAGCCTGGACAGCTTCTCTAAAAGTCATCCCCTGAGTGTAGGCCCAGCCTGTAGCTTTGGCCGCTCGGTTACGGATCTCCCGGGGAAGGTCTCCTAGCTCTATCTTATCTCCCTCGCAAAGTATAGCCGCCCGCTCTACCACGTTCTCCAGCTCCCTCACATTCCCCGGCCAATCAGCCCGCACCAAGGCGTCCATGGCCTCGGCAGTAAATCCCTTGATCTCTTTACCCAGCCGCTGGCAAACCCTCTGTAGGAAATGTCTCGCAAGCAACGGAATATCATCTCGCCGCTCCCGCAACGGGGGCAGCCATATAGTGACTACATTCAGCCGGTAGAAGAGTTCTGGCCGGAAGGCCCCTTCCTTAATGGCCTTCTCCAGATCCCGGTTAGTGGCTGCAATTACCCGCACGTCAACCTTTCGCGGCCTAGTCTCCCCTACCCGGATGAACTCTCCTTCCTGTAACACCCTTAAAAGTTTGCTTTGTAACCCCAAGCTTATATCTCCTATTTCATCCAAGAACAAAGTACCCTGATGCGCTTCCTCAAAGAGGCCGCGCTTGCTGGTAACGGCACCGGTAAAGGCACCTTTAGCGTGCCCGAAAAGTTCGCTTTCCAACAGCGTCTCAGGCAAGGCCGCACAGTTAATGCTTATAAAGGGGCCATCGCTACGTAGGCTCCGGTAATGAATGGCCCGGGCTACCAGCTCTTTCCCTGTACCGCTTTCTCCCCGTATAAGGACTGTGGCATCGGTTGGAGCTACCTTCTCGATTAACCTGTACACTTCTTGCATGACCAAGCTTTTGCCTACAATGTCGCCAAATTGCTTGCGCACCGTGTTAAGCTCCTGTTTAAGCCGGAGGTTACTTTTCTGTAACTGCAAAATTAAATACGGCAAGCACATCTCATTTTCAGCCAGTCCTTGATATACAGCTATAGCCTTCTCCCGGCAGGAAGAATACCCACAGGCACCGCAATTTAGCTCATCTTCCGGCCCCATTTTACCCAGTTCGGCCATGATAGCCCGAATTTCAGCTTCGCTGGGCTGCGGCAGGTGTACCCGCTGGTCCCGGAATTCACGCCGTAAGTTAACCCCATTAAGGTAAACAGCCGGATCCTCAGTATTATTAGCTTTACCTTGCTCCCCTAAAGCCAGACCCTCCCGGGTAAACTCGGCTACTATACGCCTGCGGCGGAAAGAAGAATACTCATTTTGCATCATGGGGCCTTCAATGCAGCCTTTGCAGAACAGCATATCTACAAGCTGCGGCACCATTTTACCTTCATTAGCCGCTTTAAGGAACTCTAGGCACTCTTCCCGGCCCTCAATAACCAGCAACCTGCTCTCCAGTACATCTGCCATCATACCGGCACTGCGTAAAAGCCCTCCGCCAATGGGATATAGGCGCCCCAATTGGGGATCAGGATTATCAAATCCATCATCTTCCAAGGAGCTTATCTCTATCCCCTTCTCTGCAAGCATCTGTTTAAGCTCCGGGTAGGTCAAAACAGCATCTATGGTGCCCATTACTTCTTCAGCCCTGGCCTCGTCCTTCTTAGCTACACAGGGGCCTATAAACACAACTTTAATGCCAGGGCCTAGCTTCTTTTTTAGGTAACGCCCCAGAGCCACGGCAGGAGAAACAATGGGAACAAGTCGGGGAATAAGGCGGGGAAAATATTTTTGGACCAGATTGACTACAGCAGGGCAAGGGGTGCTGATGAACCCCTGGCTTTCGCCGACCTCCTTTAAGAATCTGAGGTATTCCTGGGTTACAAGATAGGCGCCGAAGGCTACCTCATGCACCTCATAAAAACCTAATTTACGCAAGGCACAAGCCACCTGTCCGGGCCAAGCAGGGTGAAACTCAGCCACAAAAGAAGGCGCGAGGCAGGCTACTGTCTTTTCGTGTTCTAAGAAATTCTGTACTACCTCCACTTCACTCTCTATCATCTTAGCCTGCTGGGAGCAGACGCGCACACAATAACCGCAAGCGATACAACGCTCAGGTACAACCTGGGCTTGCCCGTCCACCACCCTAATAGCCTTTACCGGGCAGTTACGGACGCAGGCATAGCACATGCGGCATTTACCTGTGATTGTTTTCACTATACCACTCACCAGTAAAATTCCCTCCTTTTTGTGCCCAAAAGTATTATAACATAAGTTCGGCTTCCGGGAAGTCAAAAATTTGGATCATAAAAACAAAAAAGGGGAAGCTTCATTAAAAAAGTGCTTCCCCTTGGAACCGTTCACTAAAAGGGGTTAATACTTACCCCGCGGTGTATAATGGGTATGCAGTAGGTGGTGGGATTTCTCGCTTAAAGGATGACCCAAAAACTCCCGGTACAGGGCTTTAATAGAGGGATTCTCGTGGGATTTACGTATTACCATACGCTCATCAGCAGTATAAATACCTGCCATGCGCTGGGCTCTGATTTCCTCATTAGTAGGAATGGGCTGCCCTCCGCCGCCGATGCACCCGCCGGGACAACACATGATCTCGATAAAGTGGTACTTTTCCCCTGCTTTGACCCGCTCTAGGAGTTCTCTGGCGTGGCCCAGGCCATGGGCTACCGCCACCCGTACCGGGGTACCTTCAATATCAATGGTGGCTTCCTTAATACCCTTTAGACCCCGCACCTCATGGAACTCCAACCTCGGCAGCTCTTTCCCCGTCATCAGCTCGTAAGCCGTACGCAGGGCAGCTTCCATCACACCACCGGTGGTTCCAAAAAGCACAGCCGCACCGGTGGACTCGCCCAATGGGTCATCATAGTCTTCTTCCGGCAGGCTCTGAAAATCGATACCCGCCTCTTTGATCATCCGGGCAAGCTCCCGGGTGGTAAGAACGTAATCCACATCTTGGTATCCGCTGTCCTTCATTTCAGGCCGCTGCGCTTCGAATTTTTTGGCCGTGCAGGGCATTATAGACACCACTACCATCCGTGCCGGATCTATACCTACCTTTTGGGCATAATAGGTTTTCGCTACCGCCCCGAACATTTGCTGCGGGGATTTACAGGTGGATAAATGCGGCAAAAGCTCGGGATAAAAGTGCTCGATAAACTTGATCCAGCCCGGACTACAAGAGGTGAGAAGGGGGAGCCTTTCCCCTTTCTTAAACCTCTCTATAAATTCGCTACCTTCCTCCATAATGGTAAGGTCGGCCGAAAAGTCGGTATCGAATACCCGGTCGAACCCCAAACGCCTCAAAGCCGCCACCATTTTACCCGTGGTGATGGCACCGGGCGGATAGCCGAACTCTTGCCCGATGGACACCCTGGTAGCAGGAGCCGTCTGCACTACCACGAATTTCTCCGGATCGGCCAGGGCTTTCCAAACTTCCTCGGTGTAATCCTTTTCATACAGGGCTCCCACCGGACATACCAGGATGCACTGGCCGCACTCTACACAGGCCACGTTAATAAGTTTTTCATGAAAAGCCGGGGCGATGACTGTTTCGAAACCCCTCTCTTGGGGTGCGATGGCCTTAACAGTCTGCACCTTTTCGCATACTGCGACACAGCGGCGGCAGAGAATACATTTTTCGGGATCGCGCACCAGAGCTGGTGTAGAGGTATCGGGTTGGTACGTTGTCTTCTTACCTTCAAAGCGGATCTCCCGTATCCCTAAAGTTTGCGCCAGCGTTTGCAACTCACAATTTAAGTTACGGATGCAAGTCGGGCACTCCATCTTGTGATTGGAAAGCAAAAGCTCCACGTTAAGGCGGCGGGCAGTCCGCACCCGCGGGGTATTGGTGCGGACTACCATGCCGTTGGAAACTGGCGTTACACAAGCAGCCGCCAAGTTACGCGCCCCTTCCACCTCTACCACACATACGCGGCAGGCACCTATCTCGTTAATGCCTTCCAGATAGCATAAGGTAGGGATATGAATACCTGCCTTCTCTGCGGCTTTTAAAATAGTAGTGCCGGCTTCTACTTCTACCTTTATGTTGTCGATGGTCACCGAAACCATGCTCATCCCTTTTCGCCTCCCCATCCTTTTTACTTTCCCGACTCCCAGGGTGATAACTTAAAGTTATTCTCGCACATCGCAGCGCAAGCACCGGGCCGCCTCAGCCACGGCCTGTTCTGCACTATAACCCAGTTCAACCTCGGCAAAACCTTTAAGCCGCTCTTCCACTGGCAAGGTAGGAGCCTTTACGCGCTCGGTTTTCTCCTCTATGACCGGTGCCGTACGCTTACGTTCCACCTGGACCTGCGGTACTACTATACCGTCACCGCCCAGATATTTATCGATGGCTGCTGCAGCCTTTTTGCCCGCAGCAATAGCCGTGATAACCGTGTCAGGACCGCTTACGCAATCCCCGCCGGCAAAGACACCGGGAAGGTTAGTAGCCAAAGATTTTTCCTCAGCTACGATGGTCCCCGCGGGGCTAAGTTCGAGGCCTCCGGGCAAGGCCTCCTTCTCCACGGTCTGGCCGATAGCCGCAATGACCACATCCACATCTAAAGTAAACTCCCCGCCTTCAACAGGCACAGGCCGGCGCCGGCCACTCTTATCAAAATCCCCTGGACGCATCTTGGTGCACTTTAAGGCCCTCACGCGCCCGCCCTCGCCCAGAATAGCTACCGGTGCAGCCAAGCAGGTGATCTTGATTCCTTCCCGTTCTGCTTCACGGATCTCTTCCCGTATGGCGGGCATGTCTTCTTTAGTGCGCCGGTAGATAACGTGTACCTCTTTGGCTCCCAGACGTTTAGCCGAGCGTGCCGCATCCATAGCCACATTTCCGCCACCGATGACTGCTACCACCTTATCCTTTACATCCACGGGACGCCCTAAGTTAAGCTCCCGCAGGAAGGTTACCCCGGAATAAACTCCCGAAAGCTCCTCTCCCGGGATGCCAAGCTTAAGATCCTTGTGGGCGCCGATGGCAAGGAAGATGGCCTGGTAACCCTCTTTCTTCAGGTCCTCCAGGGTAAAGTCGCGGCCCAAAGCCGTATTGGTCCGGATTTCTACGCCCAGCTCGGTAATGGTCTCGATCTCTTGTGCCAAGGTCTTCTTGGGCAGGCGATATTCGGGAATACCTACGGCCATCATGCCTCCGGCCACCGGGAGAGCCTCGAAAACGGTAACTGCATAACCCTTTAAAGCGAGGTAGTAAGCTGCCGTAAGCCCCGCCGGTCCCGCACCGACAACGGCCACCTTCTTCCCATTAGGAGGAGACACTACGGGTCTTGGCCGCTGTCCATTTAAAGACAGGGCGTAGTCCGCGGCAAACCTCTTAAGCTCCCTTATGGCCACGGCTTGATCCATTTTATCCCGGTTGCACTTGCCTTCACAGGGATGATGGCAGACACGGCCACACACTACAGGGAAGGGGTTCTCCCGCCGGATCACTTCATAGGCTTCAGCAAAACGACCCTGGCGGATAAGGTCGATATAAACGGGCACATCTACATTGGCCGGGCAGGTGTTCTGGCAGGGCGAATTGAAGAGGGCCGCGCACACAGAGGCCGGGCAGCGTTTATCCCTGATATGGGCTTCATACTCGTCCCGGAAATACCTTATGGTGCTGAGCACTGGGTTCGGCGCCGTCTGGCCCAGGCCGCAGAGGGCGGTATCCTTAATCTGCTGCCCCAGTTCAATAAGAAGTTCGATATCCCCTTCCCGGCCCTCGCCCTTGGTTATACGCTCCAGTATCTCCAGCATCCGGGTAGTACCAATACGGCAAGGGGTGCACTTACCGCAAGACTCATCCTTAACAAACTCCAGGAAGAATTTGGCCAGGTCCACCATGCAAGTATCCTCATCCATTATGATGAGGCCGCCGGAACCCATGATAGTTCCCAAGGCAGTAAGGGATTCATAATCGATGGGCACATTAAGGTGTTCAGCAGGGATGCACCCGCCTGAAGGGCCTCCCGTCTGGGCGGCTTTAAACTTCTTACCGCCGGGTATACCGCCACCGATATCGTAGATTACCTCGCCCAAGCTAGTGCCCATGGGCACCTCAACCAGCCCGTTATTGTTTATCTTGCCGGCCAAGGCGAAAACCTTAGTGCCCTTGCTCTTTTCCGTACCAATGGAAGCAAACCATTCCCAGCCGTTGCGGATAATAGTGGGCACATTAGCCAGGGTCTCTACATTATTGATAACTGTGGGCTTGCCCCACAAGCCTGACACAGCGGGGAAAGGAGGCCTCGGTCGCGGTTCACCCCTGCGCCCCTCAATGGAGGCCAAAAGCGCTGTTTCTTCTCCACATACGAAGGCGCCTGCTCCAAGCCTGATATCTATATCAAAATCGAAGCCTGAATTAAACAGGTTTTTGCCCAAGAGACCCTTTTCTCGCGCCTGGCTGATGGCGATTTTGAGGCGGTGGACCGCTATTGGGTATTCTGCCCGCACGTAAATATATCCTTGATTGGCACCAATGGCATATCCGGCGATGGCCATCCCTTCCAACACAGCATGGGGATCGCCTTCCAGGATGCTCCGGTCCATGAAAGCCCCCGGATCCCCTTCATCTGCGTTACACACAACGTACTTTACAGGCCCCGGCGAACGGTAGGCGAATTCCCATTTTAGCCCCGTTGGGAACCCTCCGCCGCCCCGCCCCCTGAGGCCGGATTTTTTGATTATATCTATAACCTCTTCCGGTTTCATCTCGGTCAATACTTTAGCCAGCGCCAAATATCCATCGCGGGCGATGTACTCTTCGATGGATTCCGGGTTAATCACCCCGCAGTTGCGTAAAGCAATACGGAGCTGGTGTTTGAAGAAGGGTATCTCTTCAAAGGAAGAGACTGCAGCCTCGGTCTCCGGCTGCTTGTAAAGCAAGCGCTCCACTATCCGGCCCTTTATAAAATGCTCTTCCACAAGCTCCGGCACATCTTCGGGCCGCACGGTACAGTAGAATACCCCTTCGGGATAGACCATCATATTGGGCCCGAAACGGCAAAAACCGAAGCAGCCCGTCTCCACTACCTTTATCTCCTTATCCAGCCCTCGGGCCATTAACTCCTTTACCAGGGCTTCTCTGGTCGCTTGGCTGTCGGAAGCCGTGCATCCCGTACCAGCACATATAAGAACATGAGCGCGATAGAATTCCATCTTCATCCCCTCCCTATGGACAACGGCTACTTATTTACTACCCATTCGCTTATTACAATTCCGTTGACTATATGCTGGGCCACGATCTGGCGGGCCTTCTGGGCATCCACCTTGCCATAGGTGACCCGCGGCTTGCCCGGTATAAACACATCTACAAGTGGTTCTTGTGCGCACAATCCTATGCAACCTGTTTGAGTAACCACTACATTTGTCAGCCGGCGTTTGGCCAGCTCATCCAGCAGGGCAGACATAACTTCCCGTGCTCCGGCCGCTATACCGCAGGTGCCCATACCCACAACAACTTTGATCTTGTCTCCTCCTTCACGTAAAGCAATGGATTCTTGTATCTCCTTTTTTAATTTCAGGAGGTCCTCTACGGACTTAATCAACCCTATTCACCCCCGTATAAAGCCTTTAACCCTTCGTTTATATGACTTTGAACCCACTTCAGGACCAGTGGTAAATTAAGAGGTATATCCCCTAAATGTTCCTTAAGCCGGGAGGTAGAAAACTCAAAGGCTTCCTTACCTCTCTGGTGGTAATAGTAAACCTCCGGCGGCTCCTCTCTGCTTAAGATTAAAGCTATAGTGGCACCCATATCGCCCAGGGGTGGGCGGTCTATATGATTTAACTCCAGAGTGACCACTACCCGGGTCCCCTTACCTGGTTGGGAAACTAAAGTTAAGCTTCCTCCACACTGCTCGGCTGTTGCTCTAAGAAGGGATAACCCTAATCCTACCCGCCTGGTAGTACGGGTTGTAAAAAACGGATCCAGGGCTGCCTCTCTTTCCTTTTCATTCATTCCCCTGCCGTTATCTACCAGCTCAATGACCATCCGGTTATCTTGGGGATCTTCGAAAATCTTTAACTTAAGAAAGCTTGCCCCAGCGGCCAGGGAATTTTCCATTATATCCAAGATGTGCAGGGATAGTTCTTCCATCATTGATAGGTCTGGAGCACGGCCACAGCCTTATCCGGCCTCAAAAGGCCGTAAGCCCGCTTGTTCACCATCATTACCGGAGCCAGACCGCAAGCTCCTAAGCAACGAACGACTTCCAAGGAAAACCTACCATCATCGGTGCTATCGCCAGCTTTAATACCCAGTTCTTTTTCCAAACGTTCCAGGATCTCCGGGGCACCCTTAACATAACAAGCCGTACCCTTGCACAGGGAAATCTGATATTTGCCTTTGGGTTTAGTAGTAAAGTAAGCATAAAAGGATACTACACTATAAACCTCACTTAAGGATACGCCCAACCCTTCAGCTATGGCTATAAGCACCTGTTTAGGGAGATACCCGATGAGCTCCTGAGCTTTATGCAACACCTCAATAAGGCTGGAAGGCTGGCCGCGGTGAGCCTCGATAATTTCATTAAGCTGTTCCCATTTTTCTTCGCATTTGCAAGCATCCATACGGTTTATTGCACCTCCTTAAAACTTTAGCTCAAATATTGAATAGGTTACTCTACTACTCTGAAATGTTTACCGGCTTTTTGAACCATCACCACCTTTCTTCCTCCTTCACCGCCCAGGGCTAAACGCAGCTCTGAGAAGCTCACCTCATGCATGTAAAAACAGGTAGCAAAATTCCCTATGTCCTCCAAATAATGAGCATCAGAAGAAGCTATAAAGGAAAAGCTGTGAGGTAAAGATGTGCAGCTTCTTATCTTCTCCAAGTTATCCGCCCGGCTGATTTCTAGCGCTATGATGGGCAAATCCGGGGGGATAAAACCTAACACACTAAGTAAACTATAGGCCTGCCGGTCCACGTGGGCAGGTATGACCACCCCTCCAAGAAGGCCTACCTTTTCAAATACTTCTTCTACACTTAGGCTTGCGCTCTGCAGTAGGAGCCGTTTTTCCCTACCCTTTTCTTCCCCCCGGGCATCCAGCAACAACTGGGTTCCCAAAATGCTTTCTATGTTCCCACGCTGGGACATGTGTTTATAAACCACATCCTGCCAGGCCAGAGCCATTTCTACGCTGTCAAAAAGGCAAACCAAATGTACTTCTTCTTTGGTTTGGACCTCTAAGCCGGGCCATACTTTTAAGATGGTACCCCGTGCAGCCTCCATCACTGCCCCTACATTGCCAGCGCTGTTGTGATCGGTAATAGCGATAAAATCTAGTCCGGCCTTAAGGGCTCGGGCCACAATAGCAGGAGGCGTCATTTCCTCCCCGGCACAAGGCGATAGAGCAGTATGGATATGCAGGTCGCCTATAAACCCCCTCATCTCTGACCCATAAGAAGCGCATAGAGCTTGCCCCCGAGAACAAAGGTGTTCTCCGGGCTACTAAGAAGTGGGATGCCCTCCTTTTCTGCTCGCTTGCACGTAGCTTCTTCCGGCTTGCGCCCTCCCGTAATAACTATTCCTGCAGCATCGATAAGCAAGGCTACGGCTACCACGTTCTCGTGGGTCTGCAGAGTAAACCACAGACAGCCCTGGGGTGCATGGGCGATGACATCACTTAAAAGGTCAGCAGCGTACCCGGTGGTAACTTCCCGCCCTAAGCCTTCATGCCCGGCTATCACCTTTAAACCTAGATTAGAGGCTATCTCGCCTACGGTCATTTACTTGCTGCTCCTTTCAGGTTCGGCCAAAGGAGGTGGCAGTTTCCTGGCCAATTCTACCACTTCTTCCGCCAGCACGCGGACACGTTCCCTCAACAGAAAGATGCAGTCGGTATCTGAAGCCTGCCCCCTCACTATATCCTCTGCCAGCGCCCGGCAGTTAGGAGATCCACAGGCGCCACAATCAAGCCCCGGAAGAAGCCTGGCCGTCTCCTCCAATTGCTGCATTTTCACAAGAGCACAAGCTATATCTTCGTCCAGGCGCAAGGCCGGACGGGGTTCAGGCCGCCACCTGCTCCGCCACCTACCTCTTTCCGCCAGATTTCTTATTTCTTCACTTTCTATATCGCGGCTTGTTAAACTCCGGCGCAGAAAATCCAGTATCTTCCGCGCTTCAAAGGGATTCCTTACCATCAACGGCCCGCCTACACATCCTCCGGGGCACGCTTGGGCTTCTATATAATCGAACTGCTTCAGCTCTCCCTTCTCTACGGCCTCTAGCACTTTAATGACATGGTGAATACCATCCACTTCTAACAGCCGCCCGTAGCCCAGCGCTTCGTTCTCCCCGCCTGTGCGCCCCCACCCCACACCTTGGCTCCCCGCCAGAGGAAGGACCTGGTCAGCACTTTTAAGAGCATCCAGACATTCACCGTATATATCCATGATAGGGATACTGCCATCAGCCAAACTTTCTTCCCTGGCTTTAGCCTGGCGGACGGCCGTAATCTTGGCCGGGCAAGGCGACAAAAAGAAGATGCCGATCTTGGAAGGAGGCAGCCCCGTAGACCTTACAGCTTGTTCCCGCGCTATTCTAGCAGCCACATTAACCGGCGGTTCCACGGGAATAACCTGGTTTATCAAAGAAGGAAAGCGTACCTCGATTAAACTCACTACCGCCGGGCAGGCCGCAGAAATAAGGGGCCGCGGACCATCATACTCTTCTAGAAAGCGCCTCGTAGCCCATGATACCGCCTCTGCAGCCAATGCCACTTCAAATACAGCGTTAAAACCTAACTTGAGCAAAGCTCCTAGTAGCCGCGGTATGCCACAAGCCAGGTCAAACTGGGAGTAAAAGGAAGGAGCCGGAAGGGCGATGGTGTACTCGAAATCCTGTAATCTCTCTAACTTATCCCCCACCGCCACCTTAGCATGATTGGGACAGACCCTTATACATTCACCGCAATCTATACATCTCTCTTCTATTATGCGGGCCTTACCTTCCCTCACCCGGATAGCCTCAGTAGGGCAACGCTTTATGCAATTAGTACAACCCTTGCATTTATCCCGCTCTAAATGGACAGAATGAAAATACTTCAATTTTAAGGCACCTTACCTTCCCCTACCCCATAATCTTCCCTTCCATAACCCGAGGATAAAACTCCGCCTGTAAAAACGTCCCCCTACCTACTTCAGATTTGATTTCTAACCTGTCAGAGCACCTCTTTATATTGGGAAGGCCCATCCCCACACCGAAACCCATCTCCCTTACCTCGGGCGGTGCTGTAGAATACCCTTCCTGCATGGCCAGTTCAATATCTGGAATACCCGGGCCTTCGTCCTCGGCTATCACTACGATTTTTTCAGGCAAAATATCGACCTTCAGTTCACCTCTATAGGCGTGTATAATAATATTCATTTCCGCTTCGAAGGCTGCAATAGTTACTCTTCTCACAAGCTCAGGCGGGAAACCCACCTGCTGCAGGATGTGTTTTAGTTTGCTTGCTCCATCACCGGCGGCTTGGAAATTGCGGCCCTCAACCTTAAAGGTAAACTCCAGAAATGTTTACACCTCGCAGGCCCCCCGGGCCCATTGTGTCTCAGTGACTGTGAACTCATTCACATTCCATTATATTCGCCATCCTTTCGGAATCTCCTTCTTCTTAATAGAAAAATCTCACTAGTAGTTCAATTTATCGGACATTCTCGTCCGGATCTTTGGTATTCAATTTTTTGTTAACAACCCTAAATACCTCAGACTGTGACCAGGACCCCTGCCAACTCGCCGGCCCAAAGACCGTATCATCCCTTCAAGGCAGCCGCGGCAGTCCTCCGGCCTTTCATCAATACAAATCTTACCAGGATAAATCTGGTAATCCGCACGATATTGCCTGGGAGTAAGGTTGGGCATCACTACGTTCGCCCCTCGCTGCAGGGCTAGCTGCCGGCCGTTAGGAGACAAAGTGCCCACGGCTGTTGTAGCCGGCAGGTGAGCCCAGGGCAAAACCAGCCGGGCCACGGCCAATACCCGGTAGGTTAAGTCCAAGCTTCCTGCCGGATAGCTTCCTAAGGGGGTGTTGGGATGAGGAATGAAGGGACCTATGCCCGCCATCTCTATCTCAAGGCTACGTAAAAGCAGGAGATCTTCGGCCAGATCTTCTAAGGTTTGCCCTGGAAGGCCTACAATGTTGCCCGAGCCTACCTGGTACCCTAGCTCCCGCAACCACTGCAGGCGAGTTATCCGTTCTTCCCAGCTCATACCCGGATGAAGCTTCTGATAAAGCTGGGGGTTCGCCGTTTCATGCTTAAGGAGATACCGGTCAGCTCCAGCTTCCCGCCAGAGGGCATATTCCTCTCGTGTTCTCTCTCCTACGCATAAGGTAACCGCAAGGCCCATCCCTTTAATGGCCGCAATTATCTCGGCTAGCATCTCCGCCGAATACCAAGTATCTTCTCCGGACTGAAGCACAACCGTGCCATAGCCCAGCTCCAAAGCCCGGCGGGCACTCTCAACGATCTCTTCTTTTTTCATGCGATAGCGCCTTAAGTTTTTGTTCTCCGCGCGCAACCCGCAATAATGGCAAAGCCTGCGGCAGTGGTTAGAGAATTCTATAACCCCCCGCAGGTATACTTCGTCACCTACATATCGAGCCCGCAAGATGTCAGCTTCCCGGTAAAGGGCTTCCTCTTCTTCACCGGGCTGAGCGGAAAGAAGGATTACAAGGGAGGCTTTGTCGGGTTCTTTCCCGCGGGCTATTCTCGATAGGGCATCGGCGAATTCTTTACGCAAGATTTCACCTCCCGTCCGCTCCTCTTTTCCTTTCCAGTTAAAATTTTCAAAGGTTTTTAGCCGGCCCGGTGCCGGCAGGATGGCTTTTGCTCTTCTTTTTACTTTCCAGTTAGAGCCGACCGGACCTTAACCCCTGGTAAACTTCCCAACTTACCCGTGAGAGCCCCTACAACATCCGTACTCCCATCTACAATAAGTGCGATAACCGCAACCCCTCGTTCCCGGTAAGGGATGCCCATACGGCCAACGATATAGTCACCGTATTCACTCAAAATGGCATTAACCCGAGAGGCCACGGCTTCCCTGTTTTCTATAACTATACCAATAACGCCGATCCTGCGGTCCATCTCCTCAATCTTCCCCTTCCTAACCTAGTCCGGCTTATCCGCTGCTCACACCCCTAAAAATAGAGGTCTCGCTCGCCCTCCTCCAGCCGCTTAAGCCTGCCCAGTGTTTCCCTGCGAACAGCTTCATTAGGTATCTCCTCTAGATGCCTACTTATGGTTTCCTCGCCTACCTTACGTGTCTCTGGAGTAGCATAATCAAGTAAATACTCTTTAAAAGTTAAAATGGCATTGGGTTGGCATACGTTCTGGATCTGCCCCGATTTGGCCAGAGCCATGAAACGCTCCCCTGTACGGCCCCGCCGGTAACAAGCGGTACAATAGCTAGGCAGGTACCCACGCTGGCAGAGATCCCGGATAACCTCATCGGGATGCCGACGATCCTCCACTTCAAACTGGGGTGTTTCCTCTTGTACCTGGGTGTAGTGCCGGCCGTAGCCACCTACCCCTGTACACGAACCTGCGCTGAGCTGGGAAACTCCCAGCTTAAAAAGCACACTCCGGAATTCAGGGCTTTCCCTGGTGGAAAGGATAATTCCCGTATAAGGCACTGCCAACCGGATCACTGCCACCGCTTTCTTAAACTCTTCATCAGAAACCAGGTAAGGAAATTTCTCCAGGGATACCCCCTTAGCTGGACGTAGCCGGGGTACTGATATGGTGTGCGGACCTACACCGAAGGCTTCCTCCAAGTGCTTAGCATGATACAGGAGGCCCAAAACTTCAAATTTGTAATCGTAAAGGCCGAAAAGGACCCCTAAACCTACATCATCTATACCCGCTTCCATAGCCCTATCCATAGCTGTAGTATGCCAATCATAATCAGCTTTGGGGCCAGAAGGATGCATATATTCATAGGTAGGCCGGTGGTAAGTCTCCTGGAAGAGCACATAAGTTCCGATACCAGCTTTTTTAAGCTCCCGGTACTCATCCACTGTGGTAGCCGCAATGTTTACATTCACCCTGCGTATACTTCCGTTTTTCTCTGTTATCCTGTATATCCGGCGGATAACTTCCACCACATACTCCAAGGGGCAATTTCGGGGATCTTCCCCCGCCTCCACGGCCAGGCGTTTATGCCCTAAGGATTCTAATATACGCACCTCCCGCTCTAGCTCTTCCCAAGTTAGCCGGCGCCTGGTGAACTTATTATCCCGCCGGTAACCGCAATAACGGCAGTTATTAATGCAGTAATCGCTAATATACAGTGGGGCGAAAAGTACCATACGCTTCCCGTAGATCTTCTCTTTTATCTCCCCTGCGGCGCTAAAGATCTCCTGCCACAAAGCCTCGTCTTTAGCCTGAAGCAGTACAGCGGCTTCATAAGGCTCAAGGCCTTTAGCCTCCCTAGCTTTCTCCACAATTTTCTCGGCCAATCCAGAAGGTGCCTTTAGAGCCTCTTCCAAAAGGCCCTCGATTTCTTCCTGCGGTATAAAATCCGCCCGGTAATTATGTCTCGGAATATACATTGCTAGTTTGTCCCTCCTTCGGCTAGCTAAAGATAGATAACAGGTTGCATGTAAAATAAAAAGCTTACCCACCTACGCCTAGCTGGGTAAGCCTTTTTACCCGTGGTATCCGTAATCCATATCCTTCCCCTCCCCTTGATATTCAGGGCGCCGCTCTTTTGGCTTCCCCTCATCGCAGGATTAGATTCTCCATCCTCCCGGACAGGCATCAACCGGCCGAGTGGAGTTGGCCCTAGCCCAACCGGTCAGATCGTATTTAGATCGTTCTAGTATTATTTTGCACAAATTTATACAAAAAATCAAGTTAAAGTGAGTATAAGTATTTCATTGGAGATATCCACACTCCCCCGCATTAACAAAAAAGCAACCTGAAAGTGACTTTTACCTTTATGGTCCGCCACCCCTATAGCCTATAGATTATTTCTTGCATTTGCCCTATCTGGGACACAAGGCTTTCCATTTTGGGTTTTAACTTGGGTGCCCACCTTTCATATTGCTCCTCCACGTATCTAGCCTCTTCTTCTTTATGCTGAGTACGTAGGTAGCTCGAGTAGGCGTTTATTAATTGGCTATCAAGCAGATCTAGGGGAGTTTTTATAGTTACATCTACTCCTTCTATGGGGGTAGAGCTGTTAAGAAAGTTATATATACACCTGGTATAAAGATTGTGCATAAGGCTTAGCTGGAGCTCAGGGTCTGTCCACGTTATCCCTGAAAGCAAAGTCTCAAGATATTCGTTTATTTCATCCTCGGTATGTTTGTCTAGCTCATGGTTTAAGTAATTAAGAAGCTCGGGTAGAAAATATTCTATCTGCTCTTTGATTAAATCTTCTCTTACGAAATCTAGTTGTATTTGTTTCTTACCTTTTTCTCCTGCACTGAAACGCACTAAAAAATCACATAGCCAATCAAGGTAGTTGTATACCCCGGAGATAACACAATAAAAAGGTACGTTCACCGTCAAACGGCCGTCTCGCAGGGCCTCTATAACAGGTTTTAGGTCTTTTTTTATCTTCCAGGAGATTAGCTGCCGGTACACCGGATAATGTTCTGCAATCTCTTTCAACCTTGAGAAAAATTCTTCCTGATCAAGCTCTCTACTTTCTCGTAGCTTACTTATCTCTTCCCTTGCCTTGCTTAAATCCTCAAAAGTCTTTCTAAAAAGAAGCACACAAAAACCTTCTTGGGTATCCGGAAGAACGGCCCACCCTAAGGCCATAAGAAATACCTTCAATTCATCATCGGTGTAGTGGTCGTAACGTAAAGATAAAGCCATATTTTCCAGCGCCCTATATATTACCTCCTCCATCTCATAAGGGGTAAGAGAAATCCGACCTTTCTCTTTCTTTTCTTGTTCCCCTTCATCATCTAAAGGTAAAAGGTGTACTGGAATCCGCACCTTGCGTAAATAGGACTTCTGGCTCAACAGCTCATACCATAAAAAGGATAAGGCCGTGCCTTCTTCCTCTTTCTCCTCTTGCTCCCAGGCCTCTGCTAAAAGCTTACCTAAAGCAAAAGGATCTGGCTCCTTCCCGCCCTCTCCAAAATCCAGCCCGCAGAGGAAGCTCAGCACGTTAACTATTTGGCGGCCATAAGCAGTATAAGTCCCCGGCCCTAAAGCCTGATTTATTAACCTGTTGGCCTTTTCCACCCGCGGCAAGCAACATTTTTTATACTTATTTCCACTTCCGCAAGGGCAGTAATCGTTCCTTTCAACCTTATAGAAAGGAGATAAATGGAATACTCCCACTCTGCCTCACTCCACTATTTGCCCTTCTCCATTTAGGCTACATATTTTTGTGCATCTCTTCCTATTGTAACAATATCTCCCCCAAAAACAAGCCTCTTTATAGCTAAGCTTTTTCACAAAAAATGGTATAATTGTCTTGGTGAAAAACACAAAGGTGGGGAGATGTCTGTTGGGGCTACCGTCTTTTTTGAGAAAATATTTTTGGGATGTCTCTTTTGACAGTCTAGATACTCGGAAGGACTCTTATTTTATCCTCGAGCGGCTACTAGAATATGGTGATACCCGAGCCATCCGGTGGGTTTTGAGCCAGTATAGAGATGAAGAAATCCAAAGAGTAATTAAAACCAGCCCTAGGCTATCTGCCAAAACCGGCAACTTCTGGCGCTGTTATTATCATCTTCAGGAGGATGAACTTAGGTGTTTACAGCTGCCCTCCCACCGCAAGGACAGCAAGTACTGGAATTATTAAGCACTAGTAGTTTATTGCAAAATTTTTACCTAGCAGGCGGTACTGCCTTGGCCCTACACCTGGGCCATCGCCTTTCCGAAGACCTGGACTTCTTTTCCCCTGTTGTAGTAGATACCTTTATGCTCAAACAAAGGCTCCAGGATCTAGGCGATTTTCAAGTGCTGGAAGAAAAATGGGGTACCCTTCACGGAATTATCCTGGAAATCAAAGTCAGTTTCCTATATTACCGGTATCCCCTTCTCTTTCCACTTACTACATTCAGGGGTTGCTCAGTGGCATCTCCTGAAGATATCGCCCCCATGAAAATAGAGGCCATCGCCTCGCGGGGTAGCAAAAAAGATTTTTACGACCTGTATTTTATCGCCCAAGAAATTGTAGACTTGCGCCAGTGCCTGGAACTCTACCAGCGTAAGTTTGCAGGTACCAACTTTAACCTGTATCACGTCCTGAAAAGCCTCACCTACTTTACCGATGCTGAAAATGAAAAAGACCCTGTTTTATTGCGCCCTGTTAGTTGGCCCCAAATAAAGAAGTACTTTGAACAAGTTGTGCCCTCGCTTCTAAACTGCATATAAAGTCCCACCTTTATCCTCAAAAGGGTACCGCGATGGGCCAGCTCAAAGTAGCCCTTTTTGCCCCCTTTACGTACTCCTATAAAAGCGCCCTGATGAGCGAATTCAGCAAGGTCAGGATAAGGCGTAATAAAGGCTAGACGACCAGGCATGTAGCACCCCCTGCTTAAGCAAACAATTAAGGTTTAAGCATATCTAACAGAGATTCTTTTATTAAAGGCTCAAAATCAAAATATCTTTCCCAAGTATTTTCTACAAAAGTTAATCTAGCTTCTTCATCTTTGGATACAACTACGATACCTTTGGCAACTTCATAACAGAAAGCTATGGAAGCTTTATTTAAAGCATTTACATCAACTGGTAGCTGTAACTTATGACTTAATTCCGCTGCTAACATTAAGCTCAAATCTAGTTGTTCCTCAGGGGAGAGTGTGTCATCAAAATAAATAGCAATATCTATATCATGAATGGGTAACTCTTCCACAAAAGACCCATGTATATAGCCAAATTTTATATAAGGGTATTGTATTAGATGTTCCTTAATAATTTTTAATATTGTTCGCTTTTGGTTTGAAGTAAGATAGTTATAAGACCTCATTCTCTCTCACCGCTTTTTCAATTATGGATTGCAGAGCTTTTGGCTGTGGGGGTTTTTACGTTCTATCCGCTGTATTCATATCTGCTGCATTCCCTCTTAAATTCCTTCCTCAATCCTTCCCAGAAGTTTCTATCCCCGGCTAAAAAAATGCCTTCCTTTATCACGGTTCTCAAAAAATCATTGTCGGTCTTCAGTTCTTGTACTAAGCGTTCTTTCGAGCACACAATCGGTAGTACGCTCCCCTGCGAATGCTTATATACCTCTTGCCAAGTGTTTTCTTTTAATTTATCAAAAACCACTAACACATCGAGGTCGCTTTCCTCGGTATAGTCCCCCCGCGCTCCCGAACCAAAGAGCAATACCAGCTCGGGTTTATGTTCTGCACAGAGTTGTTGTACAAAGATGTCCAGTTCCTTATAGTTGGGGTGTTTCCGATAAGAACGATACGGCTTTCTCCACAACCGCTCGGGCATAGTTTATGCACTCCCTGGCTTTCGCCTCGCTATAATATTCTCCCGGGTAGCCCTCAGCAAACCCGTTAGGGTATCTCGTAGTGATGTAGTGCCTGTCTAGCTCAGCCAATGTCTCCTCCGGGATACCGAGGTCAGCGTCGAATTTTAAGTGGTAGTAGAGATGTTTTAAGGAATGGCCCCGCACCACTTTACCACAAAAAAGGAGGACGGCCTTTAGCGCCTTCTCGGCAGCTTGGAGGGCTTGGAATACAGCCCATTCATAGTTCCCCGCCCGGAGACTGTCTTGGGCAGCCTTTAAATCGCGCTCCGCTTGTTTAAGCCAATCCTGATACCTAGGAGGCAAAATCGGTCAACTCCTTTAACTGTCGGCTCTAGTAAACTGTTTGTATGATATAACAATTGTTTTTCCCTTCCTACCTGAGGGAGGCCCAGTCTTTAAAGAAGAGGAAGGGGCGTTACAAATTTTAGAGGCCAATTCCCGAGCTATAAGGGAAGAATTCAATTATACTTAACTGACCAACTCCAGGATCACTCCACTTCATTTCCACTTACACTCCGCTTTTTGAACATATGTATTATAAAGTACAGATAAACTCCCTTCCCCACTAGCTTTTTGTTAGTACCAATAACGGCTAATAATCTTCCACCAGCAGATTAGGCGTCCTGTTAAAATTTCAGGTGGCGGTTACGCTTAAGCCTTTTTAGGAGCCTATCCAACTCCCATGTATTTATTATGTCTTCCGGTTCGAGCCAGGCCCGGCGGGCTACAGCCAACCCGTATTCCATATCTTCCAGCCGGCCGGCATCGTGCGCATCCGTGTTGATGGCTAAAGGTATTCCGTATTCCTTGGCCCGGCGGGCAGCTACCTCATCTAAATCAAGCCGGTCAGGTGAGGCATTTATCTCCAAGATAGTTCCCGTCTCAGCGGCCAGCTCTAAAAGCTTCTCCAGATTTACAGCGTAGGCCGGCCTGCGCCCCAGCATCCGGCCGGTGGGGTGCCCTAATATATCTACATAAGGATGGCGCAGGGCGGCTTCCAGGCGAGCCATCATTTGTTCTTCATCCTGCCGGAAACCCGAATGAATAGAAGCTATTACCAAGTCCATCTGGGCCAGTATTTCATCTTCATAGTCCAGCCGGCCGTCGGGCAAAATATCCACCTCTACTCCGGCAAGGACGGTAAAATCACTTAACTCTTCATTCAGCCGAGCGATCTCTTCTTTCTGGGCCTGAAGCTCTTCTGGAGTTAATCCCCGGGCTACGGCTAAAGACCGGGAATGTTCGGTAATGGCCAGGTATTTGTAACCCCGGGCCCGGGCCGCCTCTACCATCTCCCTTATAGTATGGAGGCCGTCGCTATACCGGGTGTGACAGTGTAAGTCGCCCTTAATGTCTTCTAAAGTAACGAGACGGGGCAGGCGCCCTTCTTGGGCTGCCTTCACCTCTCCCTTACCCTCCCGCAGTTCCGGCGCGATGAAGGGCAAGCTTAAGCGGCTATAAAGCTCCTCTTCTGAGCTCAAATCTACAGGAGCCTCCTCCAGGCTTGAAGGAAGGCCAGCTTCATCTAAAGAAAACCCCGCCTCCCTAGCATAAGCTCTAAGTTCTTCCCGGTGAGCGGCCGAACCTGTGAGGTACCACCAGCCGGCCGCAAATTTTTCGGACGTAACCACGAATATCTCTAGCTTAACCCCGGTCCAGGTGCGCAAAGAGAGGTGGTTTTCTTCCTTCTCTATTACTTCTTTTACCTGGGGATGGTGTTCTATCACTTCTAAAAGGGCTTCATCTCCACCTGAAGATATACCTACCAAGATATCTACATCTCCCACCATAGGGCAGCCCCGGCGTACACTTCCGGCGACTTCCACCCGGTCTACCCCTGGTAGGGACCTAAGTTGGCGGCAGAATAGCTCAGCCAGCGGCCGGGCTACTCCCAAGGGTACCTTGTCTCGGCTTTCCTTAAGCATATCTATCCCGCGTAAGATGGCCAGCTCTGTTTTACTGCCCAAGCCAGGAAGGGTCCGAATCTTGCGCTCTCTGGCCGCCTGTTCCAGCTCTTCCAAGGTAGTTATTTTAAGGTGTTGGTAGATGGTGCGGATAGATTTAGCCCCTAGCCCCGGTATGGATAACATATCCCGCAAACCCGGCGGGACTTCTTCGCGCAATTTTTCTAAAAAAGTAGAGCGACCCGTCTCTAAAAGCTCCGCAATTTTTTTGGCTAAATTTTTCCCCACCCCGGGGATCTTTTCTAACTCCCCGCGGGCATAAAGCTTCGCGGCTTCTTCCTCTAGGGTCTCTAGAGCCCTAGCCGCCCTATGATAGGCCCTCACTTTGAAGGGCTCCTCCCCTTTTATTTCAAGTAAATCCCCCATCTCCTCCAAAGCCCACGAAAGCTCAAGATTAGTCACGCCTTTCTTTCCTCCTGGATTAATTTAATAAGTGTCTCGTAGTCCTGCTGTATTTTGTTCAATTCATCCGCAATATTGAGCGCTGCCAGCACCGCTACTTTCACGGGAGGATAATGGGGGCATCTTTCGCTTATCTGGCGCATCTTCCTATCCACGTAAGCGGCCAGGGCTTGCAAGTACTCCGGGGGTTCAGCACCCTTAAGGATATACTCCTGATCAAAAATAGTAACGGGGATGCGGTTAATTCCTTCCTCTTTCTCTTTAGCCTTAGCTTCTCCCAAAACTGCCACCTCACTTTAGAGGCTGAAAACCTATACACAATCCTAACAGGTCCGGCTCACTCCTGCCTGAGTACCGCCCCCACACGCCGGCCTAGCTCCTTCTCGATCTTTTGCATAATGCTGTTTACTTCCGCATCTGTAAGGGTGCGGTCCTCACGCTGGAAGCTTAAAGTAAAAGCCAGGCTCTTTTTGCCTTCCCCTACCTGCTGCCCGCGGTAAAGGTCGAAAATACGGCATTCCTTTAGATAAGGGCCTGCGGCATCTAAAATAACTTCCCGTACTTTTTCAGCTAACACTTCTTCAGACACTACTACTGCCAGATCCCTATCCACGGCCGGGAACTTGGGAAGCGGCTGGTATCCGGGTATCCCATCGGTCAGATTCATCAAAATTTCCCAATCTAGCTCGAAAACATAAGCCCGGGTAGGTAGCCCAAAGGCACTTAGCACATCTGGATGTAACTCACCAGCAAATCCTACGGGCTCCATCTCCTCGCTCAAAATCTCCGCGCTCCGCCCGGGATGAAGGAAGGGATAAGCTGCGGTGGGTTCCCACCGTACCTTAGATACACGCACCCGTTCCAGGATCCCTTCTATCACACCTTTAAGGTAATAGAAATCCATCTCCAACGCCGGCCAGTTCCACCCCCTTCTCCTGGTCCCCATGACAAGCCCGGCAAGTCGCAAGGGCTCCCGGGGCAACCCGTCTCCCTGGGGTAGGAAGACCCGGCCTATTTCAAAAATAGCCACCGGCATAACCCGCCGGTTAGCATTACGGGCCGCTACCTCTAGAAGCCCCGGTAGAAGCGTGGTTCTTAAAACGCTCTGCTCTTCCCTCAAGGGATTCTGTAGTACAACAGTCTTACGCCACTTATGATCAGGAGGAAGCTGTAGTAGATCCCATATTTTGGGACTGATAAAGCTATAAGTTATTACCTGGGTTAGGCCGCAGGATACAGCAGCTTCCTGGCCGGCCTCCTCCCATTCTTGTCGCCGGGATTTTTTCTCCCCTGCTATCACTCCCGGGGGTATGGTAACCGGGATACGGTCATACCCGTACAAGCGGGCCACTTCTTCTACTAGATCGATTTCCTGGGTTAGATCCCCGCGGTGAGACGGTATCTCTACCTGCCAGGTATCCGGTCCCTCCGTTTTTATTTTAAGCTGGAGGCGTTCCAGTATCTCTTTAATTTCTTTGCGTGAAAGCTCTGTCCCTAAGAAATAATTTACCCTCTCCGGCCGGAAGCTGATGATAACAGGGTCTTTACGGACCATATAGCAGTCTACCCGACCCCGAGCAATGCTACCCCCGGCCAGCTTCTGCATCAGCTCTGCAGCTCGGTCGGCCGCTCTAGGTGCTCCTTCTATGTTAACCCCCCGCTCAAACCGTAAGGAGGCTTCCGAACGTAAGGAGAGATAACGGGAAGCTCTTCTAATGGATACCCCGTCAAAATGGGCAGACTCGATTAAAATATTTACCGTTTGCCCTGTAACCTCTGTCTCCAAGCCGCCCATTACCCCTGCTATAGCTACGGCCCGCTCTTGGTCAGCGATAACTAATATATTATCCTCCAGAACCCGCTCCTGGCCGTCTAAAGTTATTATCTTTTCTCCCCTTCGGGCCCGGCGCACAATAATCTTTTTACCTTTAAGCAAATCATAATCAAAGGCATGCAGGGGCTGGCCCATCTCTAGCATAACATAGTTAGTGATGTCGACAATATTGTTAATGGGCCGCATACCACAGGCCCGCAACCTGGCCTGCATCCAGCTTGGAGAAGGCCCTATGGTAACGTTTCTCACTACACGGGCCACATAACGGCCGCACATCTGGGGAGCCTCGATATCTATACTCACAAAATCTTCAGTCGGAGGGCCTTCTTCTCTAAGATCCACCATGGGCTCCCTTAATGGAACACCAGTAAGGGCAGCCACTTCACGGGCCACCCCCAAAATGCTCAAACAATCTGCCCGGTTAGTAGTGACCTCTAATTCAAAAACAATCTCCTCTAGTCCTAATACTCGGGCTACATCCTGCCCCGGTAAAGCATCCGGAGGCAAGGTGAGGATACCCTCCCGGTCTTCTGGAGATACGAGACTAGCATCTAACCCCAGTTCCTGCGCAGAGCATAACATGCCCCAGGAGTCCACTCCCCGGAAGGTAGCCCGGCGTATCTCCCGGCCTTCTGGAAGCCTGGCTCCTTCTAGGGCCACTGCTACCCGCTGGCCCACCGCCATATTAGGGGCTCCAGAGACCACCTGGAGAAACTTTTCGCCCACATCCACCTGGCAGATCTTTAAGTGATCGGCATGGGGATGGTCCTCGATGACTGTTATTATACCTGCCACCACTCCGCTAAAACCGGGGTGTGAGTTAATTATATTTTCCACGGGAAGGCCGACCATGGTAAGCTTTTGGGCTAGTTCCTCGGGCGAAAGCTCTATCTCCACATACTCCTTTAGCCAACCGTACGGTACTCGCAACTTCTGTGCCACCTCTCACCTAAATTTAAAACTGCCTTAAAAACCGCAGATCATTTTCAAAAAACAGCCGTAGATCATCTATACCATATTTTAACATAGCCACCCTCTCTACCCCTAACCCAAAGGCAAACCCGCTGACCTCCTCTGGGTTATACCCTGCCATCTCTAAAACCTTAGGGTGCACAAGCCCGCTACCCAAGATCTCAAGCCACCCGCTCTGTTTGCAAACCCGGCAACCCTTTCCCCGGCATATAACGCAGGAAATATCTACCTCAGCGCTGGGCTCCGTAAAAGGGAAATAGCTGGGACGGAAACGAACTCCCACATCTTGGCCAAACATCTGGCGCAAAAAAGCCATTAACGTACCCTTCAGGTCCCCGAAGGTAACCCTCCTGTCCACCACCAAACCTTCTACCTGGTGAAACATAGGTGAATGGGTGGCGTCATCATCTCGCCGGTAGACCTTCCCAGGGGCTATGATGCGGATGGGAAGGCGTGGCCGCATGGCTTCCATAACCCGGATCTGTACAGGGGAAGTATGAGTGCGAAGAAGAATGGTGGAAGTAATATAGAAAGAGTCCTGCATGTCCCGTGCTGGATGTTCGGGAGGTAGATTCAGAGCGGTAAAGTTGTAGTAATCGGTTTCCACCTCTGGCCCCTCGGCTACAGCGAAACCTAGCCCGATAAAGATATTTTTAATTTCCTCTAAAACTAAATAAATGGGGTGGTAGTACCCTCGGGGCAAAGGGAGTCCGGGTAGAGTGACATCCAGCTTTTCTTCCCGCAGGCGGCGCTCCTTTTCTTCCCGGGCTAAGATTTCCCGGGCACGCCTTAAGGCCTCTTCTAGCTCCTCCCTGATCTCATTGGCGAGCTGGCCAACCCGCGGGCGCTCTTCAGGGGGAAGCTTCCCCATGGAACGTAAAACTTGAGTGAGCTCTCCTTTTTTGCCTAAGTACTTTACCCTTAAACCTTCCCATCCTTCTAAATCCTTAACCTGGCTAAGCTCAGCTAATGCCCTCTCCTTTAAGGACTTTAAAGCCTCCAAGGTTTCCAATTTTCTCTTCACCCCATAAAAAAAGCCCTCGCCCCCTTGGGACGAAGACTTATTTTTAATTTTAACCGATTATACTACCTATTACTGCAGGGCCAGCCTGCGGTAGATGATATAGGCCGCTATGGAGCCTGTCATCTCAAAAAGCCGCCAAAAAAACTCCGCAGGCAGGAACACAGTATCACAACCTTTCCCAAGGGTTGTGTACCTAGAATATAAAGCCAGCCTAAGATAGATTATAGCATAGGAACTATGCCTTGGCTAGCCTAAAATCACCTGCTCCTCGGGTAAGTGCACATTGGCCTTGAACTGCCTGTGCCAGATAGCCATAGCCAAGCTTAACGGTCCTACCCGGCCGGCAAACATAGTAAATATTATAAGCACCCGGCCAATGGGACTGAGGGTGGGGGTGATACCTGTGCTAAGCCCGACAGTGCCGAAGGCCGAGGTTACCTCATATAATACCGGCAAGAGAGCCTTCCCCTCGGTCAACAAAAGTATAAAGGTTACTGTATTAACCAAGGCAAAAGAAATAGCCGCTATGCTCAAGGCTTTAAAAACCCTAAACCAGCTTATCTGGCGGCCGCCAAAATCCACTTCCGGCCTCCCGCGCACTATACTGACCACAGCCAGCACTAATACTGCAAAGGTGACCGTCTTTATACCGCCGCCAGTCCCGGCAGGAGAAGCCCCTATAAACATGAGGATCACGTGCAGGTACTGGGTAGCAGGCTCAAGTCCCCCAATATCAAGGGTATTAAAACCGGCAGTCCTGGGGGTTACAGCTTGGAAATAAGCCGCTAATACTTTAGCAGGTAGGCTTAGAGGCTGAAGAGTACGCGGGTTATCCCATTCAACGGCTAAGATCAAGACGGTACCTACTACGATAAGAAAAACCGTGGTTAAAAGCGCTAGCTTGCTATGCAAACTAAGGCGGGTTAATTTCTTGAGCTTAAGTATATCCATAATAACCGGGAATCCGATACCGCCCAGGACAAGTAGTGTCGCTATAGTCAAGCTAACTACCGGATCCCCTACGTAATGGATTAGACTTGTAAACGGCCCGAATTCCCTTCCTAAAACATCGAAACCTGCGTTATTAAAGGCAGATACAGAATGAAAAAGACCGTAATATAACCCTTTCCTCCAGCCGAAATCCAAGGAAAATCTAGCCGCCAAAATAAGAAAACCCAAGCCCTCAATAACTGCTGTAATTAAGATAATCCTTCGAGCAAGGTCTACTACTCCGCCTAAGGTTTCTCTATTTAAGGCTTCTTGGAGTAGCACCCTTTCCCGTAAGGAAATCCTTTTGCGCACTACCAAAGCCAAAAGGGTGGCCACACTCATCCAGCCCAAGCCACCCATCTGAATAAGCAATAAAATAACCATCTGCCCAAAGGGAGACCAATAAGTCCCTGTATCCACTACTACAAGCCCGGTCACACAGACAGCCGAAGTAGCTGTAAATAAAGCAGTTAAAAAGTCCGTCCAGGTCCCAGAAGCAGAAGAAACAGGTAGCATCAAAAGAAGAGCACCAATCAAGATGAGCCCAGCAAAACCCAGGACTATTACTTGAGTAGAGTTAAGACGTAGCATAAAGCTTTAGGTTAACCTCCTAAACTACGTAAACTACGTCGATGGCGGGCGGCTTCATACAGTAGAAGCCCTGCTGCTACGGCCACATTCAGGGACTCTACAGGCCCCCAGAGGGGAATTTTAACCCGGGCATAAGCTTTAGCCAAGATTTCCGGGCTAGGGCCACGGTTCTCGTTTCCCACTACCAGGGCCAAGTCCCCTTTATAATCGCACTCGTGGTAGAAAACTTCACCGGCCACATGCCCTACTATGATTTTGGCCCGGCCTTCTAGCCTGCTTACAATCTCTCCTGGCTCAAGCCCGGAAACTACAGGCAAGTAAAAAAGGGCGCCCATGGATGCCCGTACGACTTTCTCATTATAGGGATCTACAGTTCCGGTAGTCAAAAGGGCGCCTGTACATCCGGCGGCAGCCGCGGTACGGAGTATAGTTCCTAAATTACCGGGATCCTGTACGCCATCCGCCACCAATAAAAAAACCTCCTGGCTAGCCAGCAGGCTCTCAATACTAATCTCACGCTGGCGGGCGATGGCTAGAATCCCCGGTGGTGTAACTGTGGCAGATACCCGGTCTAGCTCAGGAGTAGTTACCTCCACACACTTGTATCCAGCTCGGGTCAACTGCTCCAAAAGTTTCGCATGCTTGGGGGAAGCAGCAAACTCCTTATCGTATAATACCACCTCTAACTCTGCCCCCGCCCGCAAAGCTTCAACGACCAGATGCTCCCCTTCTAGAAGATAAAGACCCGTTTTTTTCCGCCGGGAACGGCGCTTTAAGGATTGCACAAGCCTTAAATATTTGTTGAGCGCTATTCTCTCTCCTCCAATCGTTCCAGAACCTTGGTGGGACCGATGAGTACTAAAATATCGCCCTCCCTTACCACGTCCTCCGCGCCCGGGGCTACCACAATATTATCCCCGTGTTTAATGGCCACCACCATGACTCCGTGCTTAGCCCTTAGATTGAGCTGGCCTAAAGTCTTCCCCGCCAGTCTACGGGACGCAGCTATCTCCACAATGCTATAATCAGGTGAGAGATCTATATGTTCCAATACGTTCCCCGCTGCTAAGGTCCTGGCCACCCGTATCCCCATATCCCGCTCCGGGAACACTATTTTATCTGCCCCGATCTTAGCCAGGACCTTGGCGTGGAGATCGTTTAAGGCTTTAGCCACTACACACTTAACACCTAGCTCTTTTACTATTAAAGTAACGAGAATGTTAGCCTCCACATTCTCCCCAATGGCTACAATAGCTACGTCTACGTTGCGGATACCAGCAGCTTTAAGGGCCTCTTCGTCTCTAGCATCGGCCTGGATAGCATGGGTGACCTCGTCCATTATGGCTTCTACTTTTTCTGCATCAGAATCGATAGCCAGGACTTGGCAACCCATCCTGGCTAAAGCAGTGGCTACACTAAACCCGAAACGCCCAAGACCAATAACAGCAAATTGTTTCATAGGCTTTAAACACCAACTCCTAAGTGTTCTTTAGCCACCTCTACTAACTGTTTAAAACCTGCCTCATCATGAACAGCCATATCGGCTAACATCTTCCGGTTGATCTCTACTCCCGCCTGCTTTAACCCGTTAATGAACCGGCTATAGGTTAAGCCATTTTGCCTGGCCGCAGCGTTAATACGGGCGATCCAAAGCTTTCTGAAATCCCCCTTCTTTTTACGCCGGTGGGCATAAGCGTAGGCCAGGGATTTCATAACCTGCTGGTTGGCTACCCGGAAAAGCTTTGACTTAGCTCCGTAATATCCTTTAGCCAGTTTAAGTATTTTCTTATGACGGCGCCGCTTAGTCACTCCCCGTTTTACTCTAGCCATCTACTTTGCCTTCCCTCCTTTACCTACCGTTACCTCTTCTTTTTTAAGCATAAGGCAAGAGCCTTGCGATGCGCCGGTGGTCCGCCCCCTTAAGTATAGCCGGCCTGCTGAGACGCCGCTTGCGCTTGGACGTCTTATGCTCCAAAAGATGGCTCTTTCCTGCCCGGGAATGCTTAATTTTTCCCCTGGCCGTGACCCGAAAACGTTTGGCGGCCCCCCGGTGGGTTTTCATTTTAGGCACGTAAAATCCACCCCTCAAGCTAGTTTTTAGGTGCCAGGATCATAACCATGTTGCGTCCCTCAAGCTTAGGCGGCCTTTCTACAGAGGCTTTCTCTGCTACCTCCTCAGCCAGGCGCCAGCAGAGCTTTTCGCCCAGCTCAGCATGGGAAATCTCCCGGCCGCGGAACATAACCGTGACTTTAACTTTGTCTCCATCTTCCAAAAAACGGAGGGTATTGCGCGCCTTAACCTTAAAATCGTGCTCCTCAATACCGGGCCGCAGTTTTATCTCTTTGATATCTACTGTGCGCTGCTTCTTCTTGGCTTCCCGCTCACGCCTCTTCTGTTCATATTTATATTTCCCAAAATCCATAATACGGCACACCGGCGGGCGAGCCTGGGGAGCTACCTCTACCAGATCTAACCCTTGCTCCTGGGCTATACGCAGCGCTTCTTTTAAAGGCATAATACCAAGTTGCTGGCCGTCTGTACCTACTAGGCGTACCTCGCGCGCCCGGATTTCTGTATTAACCCTCCAGTCCTTGCTTATCATTAGTCACCTCCTGTAGAAATTGCCGCCAAGCCAAAAAGAAAGCGGGGTTATCCACCCGCTTCGGATGGCTTTTCCTTCCGGCGGTAGTATAGCACAAGGCCCGAAGTACCGTCAATATGGTGATTTCCTTTCTATTTTGTGTCCGCCGAATTCATGCCTTAAGGCGGCTACTACTTTCCCAGCAAAGCTCTCTTCCTGTTCCGAACGGAAACGCACCATCAAAGCTAAAGAGATCACTGGCACCGGAACCCCTAAGCGCAAAGCCTCTTCCACCATCCACAGGCCTTCCCCTGAATGGTGAATGACATCCTTGATATCCTTAAAATCGCCGCTTTTGGCCAAGGCCCTCTCAGTCAAATCCATAAGCCAGCCCCGGATAACTGAGCCGTGCCGCCATACCCGGGCTATAGCAGCGAGATCCAGCTTAAAAGGCCCTTTAGCCAGGATCTCCATGCCCTCTCCTATGGCCTGCATCATCCCGTACTCTATCCCGTTGTGAACCATCTTAACAAAATGGCCGCTACCGCAAGGCCCCGTGTGAAGATAACCGCCTGGGGCGCTTATATCTTTTAACAAAGGCTCAAGATACTGGAAAACATCCTCCTCCGCACCCACCATGGCGCATATCCCCCTGCGGGCTCCCTCTATACCGCCGCTGGTACCCACATCGGCGAACCGTAGACCCTGGGCTTTTAAAGCTTCATAACGGCGCAAGGTATCGCGGTAGTAGGAGTTCCCCCCATCTACAATAATGTCGCCCTTGGAGAGGAGGGGCACCATCTGATTTATGACCGTATCTACTGCTTCTCCTGCCGGTACCATAAGCCATATCAGCCGGGGAGGGATGAGCTTCTCGACCAGTTCCTCAAAGCTATAGACCCCCTTTATACCCTCTCCCTTAGCCCGATCTACCGTCTCTTTAGTCCGGGCATAACCTATCACTTCATGGCCATGGTCGCGCATATTAAGTGCTAAATTTAGCCCCATTCTACCTAAACCTATTAAGCCGACCTGCACTTTGAATTTACCTCCCTCTTCTTACCGTTGTAATTTTATCCCCTCCGTTCCCTGATCTCTTCCACCACCCGTGCAACGAAGCTGGCTACAGGTACGCTTCCTGTATCTCCTTTCCCCCGTTCACGGACAGATACAGTACCTTCGGCCACTTCCTTGTCGCCCACCACCAGCATAAAAGGTATCTTTTCTACTTCAGATGCCCGGATTTTATAACCGATCTTTTCGTTACGGTCGTTGACCTCCGCCCGGACGCCGGCCTGAAGCAAGCTATCTCGTACCTTATAGGCGTATTCGTGATGCCGGTCGGCAATGGGTAGGATTCTAACCTGCACGGGAGCCAGCCACACCGGGAAAGCACCACCGTAATGTTCGATGAGGATCCCAATGAATCTCTCAATACTGCCAAACACCACCCGGTGGATCATAACTGGACGGTGCTTCTGGCCGTCTTCGCCGATATAAGTGAGGTCGAACTTCTCGGGCATAAGAAAGTCGAGCTGAATGGTCCCGCATTGCCAGGTGCGTCCTAAGGAATCTTTTAGATGGAAATCGATCTTGGGACCGTAAAAAGCGCCCTCTCCCTCGTTGATGGTATAAGGCATGCCTTTGGCCTCTAAGGCCTCCCGTAACGCCTGAGTAGCCATCTCCCAGATCTCCAAAGAACCCATAGCGTCCTCCGGCCGGGTGGAAAGCTCCACATGATAGGGGAAACCGAAAAGGCTGTAGAAGCGGTCTACCAGCTCAATTACGCGCTGGATCTCCTCGCTAATCTGGGAAGGCCTTAAGAAAATATGGGCATCGTCTTGAGTGAAGGCCCGTACCCGCATAAGGCCATGGAGGACACCTGATTTTTCGTGGCGGTGGACCAGGCCCAGCTCCGCCAAACGCAAAGGAAGGTCACGGTAACTGTGCTGCTCGCTCTTATACACCAAAATAGCACCGGGGCAGTTCATGGGCTTAATAGCGTAATCCTGTTCATCTATTTTAGTAAAATACATATTCTCTCTATAGTGTTCCCAGTGGCCTGAAGTCTCCCATAAAGAGCGGTTAAGGATAATCGGGGTACGGATCTCCAGATACCCTGCCCGGCGGTGCTCCTCCCGCCAGAACTGCTCCAGTTCATTCCGCAGGATCATCCCCTTGGGAAGGAAGAAAGGAAATCCGGGGCCTTCCTCTTCAAGGCTAAAGATCCTTAGCTCCGCTCCCAAGCGGCGATGATCCCTTCTTTTGGCTTCCTCTAGCCTCTGCAAGTATTCCTCTAGAAGGGAAGCCTTAGGAAAAGCCGTCCCGTAGATACGCTGGAGCATAGGGTTGGTCTCTTTACCCCGCCAGTAGGCTCCGGCCAGGGAAGTAAGCTTTATGGCCTTGAGATAGCCGGTAGAAGGTAGGTGGGGCCCAGTACACAGGTCAATGAATTCCCCTTGCCGGTAGACAGTAATGGTGCTGCTCTCCGGCAGTTCGTGGATAAGCTCAAGCTTATAAGGCTCCCCTAATTTTTGAAAGAGCTCCAGGGCTTCCTCCCGGCTTACTTCCTGCCGCTCAAAGGGATAATCCGCCTGAATAATCCGTTTCATCTCCTCTTCGATGGCTGCCAGATCCTCGGGAGTGAATTTATGGGGGCTGTCGAAATCATAATAAAAACCTTCAGCGATGGCCGGCCCTATGCCCAGCTTAGTTCCAGGAAAAAGGCGCTTTACAGCTTGGGCCAGTACATGAGAAGCGCTATGCCGGTAGGTAAGCTGCCCCTCTTCTTGTTCAAAGGTAAGAAGTTCCAGGCGGCAGTCTCCCGGGAGGGGCCGCGTCAGATCCCATATTTTATCGTCTACTCTCGCCACCAATGCTTCCCGAGCCAAACGTGAAGATAAATCTTGGGCAATTTTTAAAGGAGTAGTTCCAGCAGGGTATTCCTTCGATGTACCATCAGGCAATATTATGCGCATTTTCATCCTCCCCTTTAGCAACTTAACCCGTAAAAATCTTGCCACCCCAAAATTAAAAGACTCCCGCCCTAAAGGGACGGGAGTCCATCCCGTGGTTCCACCCTTCTTCGGAAGCCACACTTAAAAATTATTTAAGTGGCTCCCCTTTACTGCCCGGTAACGGTGGCTACCGGCCAAGCTTACTTTCTTTTCAGCCTGGCAGCTCCGGGGTGGTGAGGCGCTTCCCCTTATCCCAGGGGTGCTTTCAGCCCAAGGCACCCCCTCTCTGGGGGCAGGCAAGAAGGCCCCGTGTCCCCTTCCTTGCTTTTATCAGCCGAATTTCGATTTACGGTTTCGATTATAGCTGGGCAAAAATAAAATTGTCAAGGAGAACCAGGGCACAACAATGGGAGCAACTGCCGCCGGGCTTCCTCTAGGGTCAATGGTATATCTACATTCACACCTTTCTGGGCGAGCTCATAAAAAAGCTCTGCTAAAAGTGGAGGTTCTAGCCCGGCTTGGCGAAAGATATCCGGACGGTTAAATATCTCCCGGGGGCTACCGTGTAGCCGTATCATACCATCACTTATAACATATACCCTGTCAGCAATAAGGGGTACCAGGTTAACATCATGGTTGGCCATGATTATGGTGGTGCCGAACTCTTGATTAAATTTCCATAAAAGATCTATGATCTCCCTTTTTGACCTGGGATCCAACCCATCAAAGGGTTCGTCCATAATTAAAAGCTCAGGCCGCATAACCATAGCCCCTGCCAGGGCTACCTTCTTTTTTTCACCCCCGCTAAGGTAGTGGGGAATCTTATCTTTAAGGTGCCAAATATTTATCTCTCTTAAGATATCCTCCACCATTTCCCTTACTTCCCGGGTATTTAAGCCATGATTTCTGGGAGCCAGGGCGATATCATCCCATACTGTAGGCCCTATAATCTGCTCCTCTACATTTTGCAAAACCACGCCTACCCGCTTCCTAAGGAAATTAAATTCCTTTACTGGATCAACCCCCAGTACGCGAACCTCACCCTCTACAGGTTTCAATAATCCAATAATATGGTTAAGAAGGGTGGTCTTCCCCGAACCGTTAGGGCCTAATATAAGTACCTTTTCTTTGGCCCTGACCACGAAGTCTAGCCCACATAATTTAACTTCTGTTTTGTCGGGGTACACATGGCGGAGGCATTTTACCTTGACCACCTCACTCATAGCACCACCACCCACAGTAAGACCAGGGCGCTGGCCAGCAACGGCCCTAGATCATATTTAGTAGGTTGGTACCAACTGCCGCTGAAGAGTAACCCCTCCTGGTATCCTCGCAAGGCCAGGACTTTATACATACGTTCGCTGATCTCCAGAGAACGGATCAGTAGTAATCCTAAAGCATTAGCAATATTACGTAGGTTGAGGATAAGACGAACAGGAGAGTACCCGGCTTTTACTTTCAACGCAGTAAATAAACTGGTTAACTCGTCTAAAAGAATAAAAAACGAACGATAAGTTATAAAAAGGGCGTCAACAATTAAAGGAGGAAAAATCAAACGCAAACAGGCAAAGATAGCCGGCGCGCCGGTGGTAGCTATCAACAAAAGAAGGGCACTGGCAGCAGTTACCGATTTAATAATCACCAAGACCACCTGCCACCATGAACCGCTTATCCCGCTAAAGGCAAAAATGCTCCCCAAGAAGGCGGGGAAAAACAGCAGGTGACCAAACTTGGTCAAGGGTACACCGGCCATGAGCAACAAACCCAGCAAAAAACTTAAGGTTAACACTAAGTGAAAAAGTTTTTGAGTGACTACTACTGCGGAAACCACAACCGCAGCAAAAATTATCTTAGATAAAGCCGAAGCTTTATGCCAGAGACTATTCCCCCGAAAAGCTAAATAATCAATATCCGCAAGATGCAACTCTTGTCACCTCGTCAAACCCTTTTCCCCTTCCATCTGCCCTTCATCTTTCGCTATATCGATGAGATCGGGTTTAACCTTCAATAGATAACCTATCAAAAGACTAGTGACGGTGCTTTCCAAAATTATACCTACTAGGCTGATGGGCAGAACAATCTGAGCAAACCTGGCGAGGGAGATCTCTTGGGGAACTCCTATCCCGTGCTCTTCTTCATGGCCAAAATCATGGTCGTGAAGTAGTAAGGAAGGTTCAATTTGGGTTAGCCCTACCAGACCTATCATTAACGCCGTGGAAACCAAAAGAGCGAGGGCAGTGGCCAGGGCTGCTGCCAATACAGGGCGCACGCGGCGGCTTAAAGCCTTAAATAGGTTATAGCCTAGCACAACCTCACTACCTACCACGAGAGTATTAAGGCCTACCACCGTAATTCCTCCGTGCCCCACCAGCGCTAAAATAAGGTTGACAATAAAACTTGCAATTATCCCCAGCCATGGCCCTAAAAGTATCCCGGCCAGCACAGTAAGGTTAAGGTGTGTCGGGAGAAAGCCTAGAGGAACGCTCATAGCCAGCAGCATAAAGGCACAAATTACACTCAAGCGGGGAAGGCTACTAGTGATCTCTTCCCTTCTCATTCGTAGGGTAGCGAGGGCCAAAAGTGCTGCCGTCCCGGTAAAACCTAAAACTAGCCACACAGGGGGGATAACACCATCGGGGATATGTAAATGGCTCAAGGCTCACCCACCTTCCCATTAAGCAACTCGCATCCCATACAATAACCGTAAGCCTCAAATTGGTGGGCAGTCACTCGAAAGCGATAGGTTTGGAATATTTTTTCATCAAGGTTGACAGGGCAGTAAAAGACATCCACCACCCGGCCACACTTCAAGCAGTAAAGATGATGGTGGTGCTCGCTCCTTGCTTCAAAACGAGCCCGGCCATCACCGAAATCTACTTTACCTATTATTTTCTGTTCCGCTAAAAGATTGAGGTTACGGTAGACCGTAGCCAGGTTAAGCTCGGGGCAGAGGGTCTTTACTCGCTGGTGCACTTCCTCAGCAGTCAAATGTTCTCCAGTACTAGCTAATACTTCCAGAATGGCCTCCCTCTGGCGGGTAAGCCTATACCCCCTTTCCCGGAAGCGCCTTTTAAGGTGTTCAGCCACGATTTATCCTCGCTTTCAGTTGCAAATAATTTGCATCTAGATATATTATATATTATCTTCTCTTAAAATGCAAATCATTTGCAGCTACATAATACAGGTACATAAAGGTAATTACTACCAAGAACTGAGAAGAGCCTGAAGAAGTCCAATGGCCAAACCTAAGATTCCGCCCAACAGTTCGATATACCGGAGTTCCTTGGCCGCAACCTTTAATACCAGCTCCTCTATTTGTTCTAGTTGCAGGGCTTTAAGTTTCTCCATTGCTATGCTCCCCAAAGAATAATCACCCGCACGGAAAAGCAATTCATCTTCCATTTTTTCCAGAAGGGCGGGGACTTCCCGGCGAACCGCCTCCTCTAAAGCATGCCCTATCGCTACTTTCCACCCCAACGGGAGAAAGTTGGGAAGCCGCTCTATTACATACTTGTAAACTATTTCTCCTACCAAAACGGTTAATTTATCTTCTACGCCTTTATCCTTAAACCTTTTAACCAGTTCTTCTAAAGGGAGAAGGTCGCGGTCTAGAACATTAGCTATCTGGGCCGCCAATTCGTCCCGCCTTTTGGGGATCAGACCTTGCAGGGTCCAAAATAAAAATCTGTAAGGCTTGCGCGGGCGAAAAAGTAGGCGGATGGCCAAAACGTTAGTTATCCAGCCAATAAAAGCGCCTAAGAGAGGAATAAGCACCCACCTGCTGAACACAAGCTCACCCCGCCTGATAATAACAGATGGCGGGGAGGAAAACAAGGGGAGTTAGAACTTGCGCAAAATTCGGCGGCAACGGCTACACCCGTTACAGACTGTTACCCGGTCCCCAAACACGTTTTTTATGGTATTAGCGGTACCCCAGGCCTTACCTTTATCTGTTCCGTGGAGGACCACCTGCCTAGGGGCCAAGGTAATCAGCGCGCTGAGTAAAAGGTCTTCATAGCTCAGGTCATTGTCCCCAATGTCCATCATAAAACCGTCTAGATATTCTTTATCGAGACTTTTATTTTTGCCGTCATAAAGCTGGAATCCGCCACCGGGGCTTAATACTACATGCACCTTCTCAATCCGGGGTTCCTGTATTTCCAAAAAATACTTTAGCACCCCTACGAATTCATCATACTCTTTTTCCATAATGTATTCATCGACGGCCTCTTCTATGGCCTGTTCTAGCTCTAATAAATAGTCTGGGAGGCGAAATTGAACAAAGCCATCGATGTTTAAATAAGAATTTTCCTCTAGATATTCCTTGATACGTAAGCTGAGGGGTTGGCCTCTCCAATAGTTCGGGGATAATCCTAGGACCCCTTGGTCTAAAATTCTTTTAGCTCGAAGGCAGAGGTCTTGCGCCTGTTTTGTGTCTTCCAGGTCGTACTGGCTGTATAAAATATCCTCTAGGAGTTCTTTCTCTATAACTTCGATAATAAAAGAAGCTATACTTATGGCTAGTTGTTCGCGGTTTTTCTTCTGGTTAGGAAGTAAAAGCTGGCAAAAGTTAATCCCTCCGGTCTGCCACCGGTTAAAGGTGAGTTGTGTATTTAACAGGCTTTTTATTTTATTTAAAAGGAAATCCAGCGGCCTGCTGCTGGCGAGAATTATTACCATAGCCGGGTTGCACCCCCTTGTGGTGATATTATATGTGTCCCGCTACAGTTGTATACAGGAGAAAATTAAAAGGCCGGGTATCCCCGACCTTTTCTTTGCTATTACTTTTCTTCGGATCAATCAATCCTTTTAGTGGTATAAATTGGCTATATAACTCTTTTTTTATATTTTTACCTATAATTCTCTACCCGCATCTGGTAACAAGCCCGGCAGTAAACGGGCCTGTCGCCGCGCGGCTCAAAGGGTACTTCCGTGACGGCTCCACACCGGCTGCACGTAGTACGGTACATCTTACGCGGATAACTTCCGCGGCTGTTATGATTCCTTTGCTGCTTCTTGGCCGCCCGGCAATCCGGACAACGGGAGGGTTCATTGTTGAAACCCTTTTCCAAGAAAAATGCCTGCTGCCCAGCCGTAAACACAAACTCGGCCCCGCAATCCTTACAAATTAACACTTTGTCTTTAAACATTTTTTAAAAACTCCTCCTTTGGGTTTTAAAAGCTCCCTCAAGTAACGGACCCGTGCACCAAACTCAAGGGGGAAGTTGGGGCCGAGCCGTTAACTTTTCAGGGCCTCGGATAAAATTTAAAAGGCAACCCGGGCTTATAGCCCTGAGGCTGCCTTCTTGCGCTGGTGGGCTCGGCAAGGATTGAACTTGCGACCCCCTCCGCGTCAAGGAGGTGCTCTCCCACTGAGCTACGAGCCCACGCCTTGACAGTACCTATTATGCCTTAAAACTCGGGCAGAGTCAAGGCTTAAAATAAAAAAGCGAGAATTCTGCCGCGTTATAAGAACTGCGCACAAAAGGAGCTGCAGCCACGTAAAGGAAACCCATCTCCCGGCCCCTCGCCCCATAATAATCAAAAACTTCCGGGCGGACGTACTCTTTTACCTCCAGGTGCTGTGGCGAAGGACGCAAGTATTGCCCTATGGTCAGGATATCACAATTCACCTTGCGAAGATCCGCCATAACCTGTTCTACCTCTTCCTTCGTTTCCCCCAAACCAACCATAAGACCCGATTTGGTATAAATACCCGGCGCCATTTCCTTGACCTGTTTTAAAATTTCTAAACTCCGCTGGTAGTTTGCCCCAGGACGTACTTCAGGGTACAAGCGAGGCACAGTTTCTATATTATGGTTAAAAATATGAGGGCCTGCCTCCAAAACTTTCACCAAGGCCTCCTTTTTGCCCTGAAAATCAGGCGTAAGCACCTCTATTACTGCTCCGGGCAAATATTCCCGTATAGACTTTATAGTAGCAGCAAACTGCCCTGCTCCTCCATCAGGCAGGTCATCCCTAGTAACTGAGGTTACTACTACGTGCTTAAGGCCCAGCCTTGCCGCAGCTAAAGCCACCCTCCGCGGCTCATCCGGGTCCGGAGGCTGGGGTTGCCCGCTCTGAACTGCGCAAAATCGGCAGTTACGGGTACAAGTGTTACCCAGGATCATGAAGGTAGCCGTCCGGCGGGAAAAACATTCTCCTAAGTTAGGACATAAGGCGCTCTGGCACACGGTATTGAGTTTCAATTCTTCTAGCAGGCGCCTAGTAGCTTCCATGTTTCCAGAAGCAGGTATCCTCTTATGCAACCAAGGAGGTAGCCTCCGCGCCAAAGCTTTATTCTCCTTCCTTTACTTTTTTATTTATCCTTCCCTTTATCTTTCCACCCGGCGGGCAAAGACTAAAAAGCCCGTATGTCCAACCATGCGGTGCTCAGGCCGGACCGCCCTACCTTCTATATACCAACCTCTAATAAGCACCTCGATGGTCTCCTCCAAGGCGAAGAGGTTACTTTCTTGCAAGGCCGCAACCAAAGTATGAACTTGGGTGATGGAGGGAAGGTAACAGGAAATTATCCCTCCGGGGTTTAGGGCTCGGTGGGCGGTCTCCAAGGCCCGCCAGGGTTCTGAGACATCCAGGAGCACCCGGTCAAAACCGGGCTCAACACTCGCTTCATATATATCTCCCAGTCTTAGTTCTAGAAAAGGTGGTACGTGGCCAAAATAAGCTTTTATGTTTTCTTCAGCGCAATCGAGCATATCTTGGCGCACATCATACCCCACTACTCTCCCCGTACTGCCCACCTGCCTTAAAACTGTAAGAAGAAGGGCTCCGCTACCTACCCCGCCTATTAAAACCTGGGCGCCAGGAAATATGTCGGCCCACAGCAAAATGATGCTAGCGTCCTTGGGGTAAATTATACCGCTTTTCCGCTTCATATTCATGATAAAGTCGGAAAGGGTGGGGTAAAAAACGTAAAGTTTCTTCCCTGTGGAAGTTTCTACACGCGTTCCCGGTTCGCAACCTATTACCTTATCATGCTCGATGTAACCCCAATGGGTATGCAAACGTCCTCCTGGTACCAACCGTTCTAAAAAGGTGGCCCGGTTATCGGTAAAGATAACCCATTCTCCTTCTTTTAACGCCATTAAACCAGGTCAACCCCCAATTGCTCAACTTGGGCTTAAAAGGAAATAGCCATTGATGCCAGAAGCCTAAAGGGCCTAAGAATGTATACTTAAGCCGTGGACTGCTTCCGCCGCCTCCATTATAGCCTCGGAAAGGGTAGGATGGGCGTGGATGCATGCGGCCAGCTCTTTAGCTTTAATCCCCTGGGTCACAGCAAGAGTAGCTTCGGCAATAAGCTCTGTCGCGTGGGGACCCATGATATGGACCCCTAGAACCCGGTCATCGGAGGCATCAGCCACTATCTTCACCAAGCCATCTGTCTCCCCCATGGCTTGCGCTTTACCGCTGGCCAGGAAATAAAACTTACCCACCTTAACCGTAAGCCCTCGCCTTTCTGCTTCCTCCTGGGTAAGCCCTACAGTAGCAATCTCCGGAGAAGTAAAAATGCAACTGGGCACAGCATCATAGTTTACCTTAGTCGGGCGCCCAAGTATAGTTTGTACAGCCGCAATACCCTGGGCCGAGGCCACATGGGCTAGCTGCATCCTGCCCGTTACATCTCCTATGGCATATACACCTTCTACATTGGTACGCAGGTAATCATCCACTACGATTTCCCCTTTGGGCCCTAAAGCTATTCCCACATTTTCTAACCCCAGTCCTTGGGTGTTAAATTTACGGCCTATGGAAATCAACACTTTAGCAGAAATTAAGGTTTCGCCGCTGGACAGGGTTACTCTGACCTGTTCTCCTTCCTCCTCTACTGCCGTAACCTGGGCTTGGGTTTTAACCTCTACGCCTGCTTTCTTAAGGACCATCTGGTAACGCCGGGAAAGCTCACTATCGATCATGGGTAAGATAATAGGCAGAAGCTCTATTATGGTTACTTTCACCCCTAAGGTGCTAAACAGAGTGGCAAATTCGCACCCTATAACGCCGCCACCGATAATAATTATACTCTCTGGCAGGATGTCCCAGGCTAAAGCTTCCGTGCTGGTTACAACGGTACGGCCATTGTACCCGAGGCCCGGAAGCAAGGCCGGGTCTGAGCCGGTGGCAATTATAATATTTTCAGCCTCTATCTCCCGGACCTCGCCGGAGGGGTTGGTGACCACTATCCGCCGGGGGCTGATGAGGTGCCCCTTGCCGGAGAAGAGATCCACCTTGTTCTTCTTGAATAAATAACCTATGCCCTGGCGCAGTTGTTTCACTACCGCGTCCTTACGGGCTACCAGACGGCTATAATCAATGTGGTACCCCTGTACCTGTATTCCAAAAGATTCTGCCCTTTTTATAGCCTCTACTATGGAGGCACCGGCAAGGAGGGCTTTGGTAGGGATACACCCGCGGTTTAGACAAGTGCCTCCTAAAGCATCCTGCTCAACTACCGCTACCTTAGCTCCCAACTGGGCTGCTCGGATAGCCGCAACATAACCGCCCGGGCCAGCCCCCAGGATAGCTATTTGGTACCTCAAACAAACCCCCTCCTTATTTTGCTTAAATATAGCCTTGTAGGTGGCTGGCTTTATGACGTCTAAGAAGATGTCTAGAACTTAGTTAAATAATGTTCAATTTCCCAGGGATGCACCCGTGTAGCATAGTCTTCCCATTCAATACGCTTGGCTTCCATGAAACGTTCATAGATATGGGGACCCAAAGCCTCAATAATAACCGGATCTTTTTCTAGCTCATCCAGGGCTTCTTTTAAACTTGTAGGCAAAGTCTCAATCCCCAATCTTTTACGTTCTTGCTCAGTCATATGGTATATATTACCATTAACCGGCGGAGGTGGAGCTATCTTCTTTTTTATCCCATCCAGACCAGCTTTAAGGATCACAGCTATGGCCAGGTAAGGATTACAAGAGGGGTCGGGATGGCGCACTTCTAGCCGTGTAGATAAGCCCCTCTTGGCCGGGATACGAATCAAGGGGCTCCTATTCTTGGGCGACCAGGCGATGTAGATGGGTGCTTCAAAGCCGGAAACTAGCCGCTTATAGGAATTTACTGTGGGGTTGGTAATGGCCGCCATACCCTTAGCGTGGGCCATAAGGCCTCCCAAGAAGTAATAGGCCACTTCGCTTAAGCCCAACTCATCATTAGGGTCATAAAAGGCATTTTGATCTCCCCGGAAGAGGGAAATATTGCAGTGCATCCCCGAGCCGGCAATACCGTAGATGGGCTTGGGCATAAAGGTGGCATGGAGGCCGTGAAGCTGGGCTATGGTTCTGACCACGAATCTAAAAGTGACAATATTATCCGCTGTTTTAAGGGCCTCGGCATATTTAAAATCTATCTCGTGTTGCCCCGGTGCTACCTCGTGGTGAGAAGCCTCAATCTCAAATCCCATCTTCTCCAGCGTCAATATCATATCCCGGCGGGCATCTTCTCCCAAATCTACCGGGCTTAAATCAAAATAGCCGCCCCGGTCGTGGGTCTCCAAGGTAGGGCGCCCATGGGCATCGGTGTGGAAAAGGAAAAATTCAGCTTCCGGTCCTACGTTCATGGTGAAACCCATGGCTTGAGCTTCGGCGATAACCCTTTTTAAAGTGTTGCGAGGGCACCCGATAAAAGGTGTCCCATCGGCGTTATACACATCACATATAAGACGGGCTACCGTACCCTCATGGGGCCGCCACGGAAAAACCACAAAAGTGGAGGGATCGGGTTTTAAATACATATCGGACTCTTCGATGCGTACAAAACCCTCAATGGAAGAGCCATCAAACATTAGCTCGCCATTTAAAGCTTTGGGTAGCTGGTCCACAGGAATAGCTACGTTTTTTAAGACCCCGAAAATGTCTGTGAACTGCAGCCGAACAAACTTTACCCCCAGCTCTTCGGCTTGTTCTAAGATTTTTTCCCGGGCTTCTACTTCGGTCATGCTTTTCCGGTTCCCCCTCCCAAACTATGAAAGCGCCCGGCCAGGCGCCTTCGTTCGGCATGATTATATCATTATCTTAAAGTAAGCTTCAACAAAATTTTAATGCACGAATAACGATGGCAAGAAAGTAGTCAAAGGAGGTACAAACGTAATCAAAAACAAAACCGCTACTCCAATAAGAAAAGGCACCCATATCTCTTTACTGAGCCTTTCCAAGGATAGACCGGCTATGCTACAGACAGAAAATAACACCGCCCCAACAGGAGGGGTGATGAGGCCTAAGACCAGGTTGAACACCACTACCACTCCTAGGTGAACAGGGTCTATACCTAACTGGGTAGCTAGCGGTGCTAGCACTGGGGTTACTATAGTAAGGGCTGGAGCTGTCTCCAGAGGGATACCAATTAATATTAAAGCTATGTTCACCAAAACTAAAATAAATAGCGGTGAGGTGGTTACCTGGGTCATGGCTTCCATTATCTTTTGGGGTATCTGCTCCACCGCTATAACCCACGCAAAAGGCTCTGAAAGGCCCAACAAAAACATAACCACAGCGGCCTCTACCCCTGCTGTAAGAAGAAGTAGAGGTAAGCGTCTCAACTTTATACTCCGGTAAAGGATAAGGTCTATAAATAGGGCATAGACCACAGCAATACCGGCTGCTTCGGTAGGAGTAAAAACTCCTCCAAGAATACCCCCTAGCACCAGTGTAGGCATGAGGAGAGCAGGTAAAGCCTTCCAGGTGACCCTTACAATTTCACCTACTGATGTTTTTTCTTCTCGGGGATATTTCCGCTTCTTGGCTAAAAAAGAAACATAAATCATGAGGCCTAAACCCAAAAGCAACCCGGGAACCACACCCCCCAGAAAAAGAGCGCTGATAGATACATTAGCGATTACGCCATACATTATGAAAGGTATACTGGGGGGAATTATAGGTCCCATACAGGCGGCTGTAGCAGTCAACGATGCCGATACCTCTTCGTCATACCCTGCCTCTTTCATTGCCGGTATCATAATTGAACCTATGGCCACCGCGGTAGCCACGGCTGCCCCGGAAATTGCCGAGAAAATAGCCGCGGCAAGAACAGTAGCCATACCCAGCCCTCCGCTTATATGGCCTAAAAGAGTCCGGGCAAAACGTACCAAATCCCGGGTGATACCGCTCTCATTCATTAAAACCCCGGCCAGCATAAAAAGAGGTATAGCTACCAGAGGAAACGAAGCCAGGCCGCCGTATGTAGTCTGCACCAGCACGGTAAGGGAGACATCTCCCTTAAGCAAAAAATAGGCGAGGGCGGAACCGCCTAGGGCTATAGCTATAGGTATACCGAAGCACATCAATACAGCAAATACTGCTAGGAAGATATAGGGCATATAATTACCTCCTCATGCTCTCTTGGCTGTCACTGGCTCAGCAAATAGGAACTTTAGTAACTCCTCCACCGTCACTGTAAACATCATAGCAGCACCTACAGGTATAGCAGCATACGGAACGGTCATGGGTATGCGGATGGCCGGAGAGATCTGGCGGAGGTTATAAATAGCCTGGTCTGTACCATAGTAAACCATAACGCCTAAGAAAAACAGCATAATGGCAAAATTTATAAATTTTACCATCCTGGCCAAGCGGTTAGGCAGCTTTTCTAAAAAAAAGGTTATACCGATCTGATATCCCTTCTTAAGCCCTATAACCGACCCTAACATGGAAACCCATACCAGGGTAAAGGTAGCTAGCTCCGCTGACCACGGAGGCATATTCCCGAGGACATACCGCCCGAATACCTCATAAGGGATCACTATGGCTAAGATGGCCATCCCTAGAATAACTCCCCATTCAGCTACTTTAAGAAAAAACCGGTTGAGCGAAGCTATCACACCCATTTACTTACAAAATCCTCCTTAAAAGTTATCGAACTAAAACCTTTAGTTACCGGAAAAAGCCCGGCATCCCGTCGGTTCATCATCTCTCCAGACCAGGCCCGGGCTAAATATACTTCATTTCCTTTGTACCCTTTCTTACTTCACATTCATAATACTTTCTATCTTTTCTTTACTAAACTGCTTGGCAAATTCCTCGAAGGCAGGTTGCATAGCCTTTTGCCACAGCACCTTATCTATATTACGTTCTATCTGCATACCCTTGGCTTCCAGTTCGGAGAGCATCTTCTGTTCGTTATCCCTGCCCAGCTTGCGTTGCCACGGGGCTAACTCCTGAGCTGTCTTCAAAAAGAGCTCCTGATCCTCTTTGGAAAGGCTTTGCCACTTCTTCAGGCTGATAATTATAGGAGCGGGTGAGTACACATGTTGGGTCATAGCCAGGTATTTTTGCACTTCATACAGCTTAGAGTTGAGGATCACGGGAACCGGGTTCTCCTGGCCGTCTACTACCTTCTGCTGTAGAGCTCCGTAGACTTCTGCCCAAGGCATCGGTACAGGATTAACGCCTAAGGTCTTCCATGCAGTTATATGTACTGGGTTCTCCATAGTGCGTATCTTTAAACCTTTAGCATCTTCGGGAGTCCTAACAGGCCGCTTAGAATTGGTTAAGTTCCGGAACCCGTTCTCCCAAAAGGCCAGCCCTTTAAGATTAGCTTTCTCCAGGTCATCGAGAAGCTGTCTACCGATGGGGCCATCTAAAACCTTGTCCACATGCTGATAATCCCGGAAAAGGAAGGGGATATCGACCAGAAGCATCGAAGGACTAAAACTACCGATGGGCCCTGTCGAACCTACGTAAATATCGACGGTTCCCTGTTGAAGAGCTTCCAGTAGCTCTCGTTCGCCTTTACCTAGCTGGCCATCAGGATAAACGGTTATCTGGATGCGCCCGTTAGTGCGCTCTTTAATAAGGTCGGCGAACCGTTGAGCACCCTGGCTGTACATGTGGCTCATAGGGGTCATGGTAGCAGCCTTAAGCTGTATTTTGGTTTCCGCCTTGTCTGAAGCACCGCCTTGCTGTGGCTGGCTCTGCTTCTGCGCACTTCCGCAAGCAGCAAGCAAAATTACCAAAAGAGCGGAAGCCACGATAACGACCAGTTTCTTCACTTTATGGGGTCCCCCTTCTTAAATTGGAATAGAATAGTCAACATAATCAACCGTATAATTTCATAATTTATTCGATAAGCATTTTCAGAATCCTGCCATAAATGTAGTTTTTATCGCAGGTGTTCTAGGATTTGTAGTAGCCTGAAGGCCGGCTCATCTGTAATTTTAATATTGTTCCGCGCTACTTCTCGTAACCGCCTTATACGTGTAGTGTATTCTTTATTAATAATGAACTCTACAGGTAAACCTTGACAGGCGAAGGAAGAAGCTAACTGGGTAAATCCCTCAGCTAATCTGCGGGAAACTACCGGTGACCAGAGCATGAAAACACATTGCCGGCCAGGGAAATGGTGGCTTGCGAAACGAAAGGCCCGCCATATTTTATGCTCTACACGGGTAAGGGTGTCCTGAGTTCCGTTGCCGTACACCAATCCCCGCAAGTGGGTAGCCACTTCACAAAGGTATACCTTCTCTCCTTGGGGATCCAAGGCTATAACGTCTATTTCGCCCTGTTCCTCTTCTAGATGGCAGTTGTATACTACTATTTTGCAGCCTTCTACGTATTTAAAATACGAGCCTACCAGGCTTTCCCCTATATCCAAGTAAACACCACCCGCCTAAACTAAACAGGGCCCTTTTGAAGCCTACTCCGGCATAGGAAAGTGTACCCAGCCGGCAAATAATCCATACACCCAAGCTGCCCAGAAAATCAGCAAGCATAATCTTCATGCCCCGATGGAGGCGTAGGTGCCATAGCACTTGAATCTTGCTATGGGGAACATGCTGGCTTAATAGCTTCCTCCCGGTAACCTAGACCAGATGATATATTTGCTGCTGTCTGGGTTACTAGATCTATTGCCAGTTTAAGCCTTTCTCCGTCTAGCCTGGCCACAGGTCCGGATACGCTTATGGCAGCACAAACTTTACCTGTATGGTCACGGATGGGGGCAGCCACGCAACGGAGGCTGTCCATAATTTCTTCATTGTCTATGGCATATCCTTGAGCGCGTACTTTGGCCAGCTCAGCTTCCAAGGCACGGGGATCCGTTATAGTATTCTTGGTAAACCGCGGAAGACCTTTTTGAGAAATAATTCGCTTTACTTCACTAGGTGGAAGGTGGGCTAGCAACACTTTACCTACTCCTGTACAGTGGGCTGGAAGGCGCATCCCCACCTGAGATACTATGCGTATAGACTGCTGGCTTTCCCTTTTGTCGATATATAGCACCTCTCCTTTATCCAGTACTACCAGGTGGACTGTTTCCCCTAACTCGTCCACCAGCTTCTGAATATAGGGAGCCGCTACCGCCCGCACATCCCAGCTATGGGCTACTATGTTCCCTATTTCAAAAAGGCGCACCCCAAGCTTATATTTGCCCGTAAAAGGGGATTGTTCTACATACCCGAAACTCTTTAAAGTAGCAAGCAACCCGTGAACAGTGCTTTTAGCTAAACCCAACTTTTCGGCTATCTCGTGCAAAGCTAATTCTCCGCGGGCCTCTGCTAAGACGTCTATTATCTTTAAAGCCTTGGCTACCGACCTTATCTGAGAAGGATTTCTTTCCATTTCAAGACCCCCTTCGTCTGATCCGTTGTTATGATCATATCATAATTGTGCGTTATAACCGTATGATATTCGTACATACTGATAATAAATTCGCTCTTTCCTTTAAGTTTTCCTCTTTTCGCGGCTCTCCGTGAAGGATCCTCTTAAATAATAGTCAATAAAAAAAGCCCCGTATGGGCCAAAGATAGCCTAGTTAGGGCTTAAGGAAGCGACCTCATTGACAAGCTTTTCCTACTTCCAAGCGCCAGCTTCACGGAAAAGCTTTGCTGCCCAAAGGAAAGCGTTTTCATAAATAATGTCCTGGTTAAGAGGCTCTAAAAGAGCTACTTGTTTTATTCGCTCGTATACTTCCTTCAAATCGACTAGTCTAACAGGCATACCTTCAGCTATAGCCTTGTTCACTGTATCGATAACCAATTTATTGGGAGGGATGAAGCACCATATTTCATAAAGTACCCGGTATTTTATCCCCTTTTGCTGTTCATAAACTTGAGCGTAGTGGATGAGTTCTTCCACTTTTCGCTTTACACCCAACGATAGCGTGTGCTGGGTTTTTCTTTTTCGGCAAAATGATAGAGGCTGGAAAAATCCATACCATATACTTCTCCAGGTTTATGAGCCAAGGCTACTACAGGTATAATATTTTCGCCGCGCATATCTAGAGTAACTTGGCAACCTTTAACCAACTCATAATACGCCCAAATAAACCCTCGTTCTATGTCTGCCCTCAAGAATCTAGGAAGTTTTCTCGCCATACCGTTCGCGGTATCCTTTCTTGGAATGCTCTTTTATGGCAGCCGGTTAAACTGGCCTCAGTGCTCAGTGCTAATAAGCCTTCTTAAGTCGCTTTCACTGGAGATTTCGAATATCTTCTCCGCCAGGTCGTCAAGCTCCTCCAAGGAAAGAGACTTTATCTTCTCCTCTACCTCAGAGGAAAGAAAACCTAAACGCCTCTTTAGCTGCCTTATTACCAAATCTCGTGCCTTTTCTCTCCGGCCTTCCTCCAGACCCTGCTGTAATCCTTCTTGTAACCCCTTCTGCCACCCTTCTTGCCACCCCTTCATATGCCACGAAGTCCTAAGCTCCATTACCTTAGCCACCTCCTCCGCACTTAATTCCTTATGTAGCATCTCCTCTACTTCCTTCTCCTCTTCCGGGCTTAAACCGTAATGAGCTCTTTCAATATGGCGTCGTGGTCTATAGGCATGTCCGGTTTCTCCTGTTTTTTGTTATTTACCTTAATTTTACTTTATAGTCGTAGTTGTACTCTTAGCAGGTAATATGTACTATCGTCTACTGTAACCATAAAATCCTAACTTCTTTGATGTCTTTTAATTCCGGATCACCAGTAAGAAGGGCGCTATTTTTAACTTGTGCTGTCGCCACGGCAAAAGCATCAGCATAAGCTAGTGGATATTTTATTTTTAGCTTAGCCGCTCTAATCACCAGTTCTTCTGTAACGGGGACGATCTCCAATGGGGACAGGTAAAGATAGTTAACTACTTCCTGAGCCGCCTTTTCACCTTGTCTACGGCCTAAAATATAAAAAATTTCACCTAAATTAATCAGATTTAGGTAAAGGCGTGGAGGTTCGGAAGTATCCCCTAATAAAAGCTGAATTTCTTTAAGTATCTCGCCTTCACCGTTGCACCAGGCAATGAGATTTTTAACTAACTTACCGGCTTTTTCCCCCTGTAACCAAGCAAGTATTGCCCACGAATCAAAGGTAACAGCTACAATTTGGGTGTTGCTGTTTTCTTTGAGCATACCAGTTTAACTCCTTTTGATGTTCTCGCAGTAAATCCCCCAGCAAATCGACCCCTCTGTATTTACCGTATAGTTCGTCAGCTATGTTCTCTTTTACAGGTTTCAAAATTATCCTATCGCCTTCAAGCTCAACTATAAATTTAGCACCGGACTTAAGCTTTAAGGTATCTCTAATCCATTTAGGTATCACTATTTGCCCTTTGGTTGACAGAAATGTAACTGTCACAGATATCACTCCTCAAGTGTGTTCTTACTACAGAGTAAGATACTATATCCTTTTTGTCAATAAAAAACTTTGTTTTAATCCCTATTTTTCTTCTCTTTAAGTTACGCGAAGGTTTATTCCAGGAACAAAAAAGGGAAAGGAATAAGATTATGATACCTTTCCCCTCATTATCACACTAAACTTTTTTGTACCTCTACACTTTAATTAATTCCCTAGGATAATCAGTTAAAATCTCATTCCCCTCTTCCCCGACATAAATTACATCTGTTATCCTGGGGCCACCGATGTCCCAGCGGTAAATGGTGGGTAGCAGCAAGTCCACCACCATGCCTGCCTCAATAATCTCTGTCCGGCCCTTGCCTATAATAGGGTAGAACTCTGATTGTCTAAGCCCGACTCCATAACCCACTACATCAAGATAATACTCCTCATACCCTGCCCTTTTTATAACTTCCCTGGCAGCAGCGTCTACCTCCCAAGACCTAGCCCCTGGCCTTAGTACGGATATAGCCTTCTCTTGAGCCTCCACTAAAATTCTATATACTTCTTCCTGCTCCCGCGAAATTTCCCCCACGGCTACAGTACGGCACATCTTGGCACAGTAGCCTTCATAGGTGGCTCCCAGGTGTATGACCACCACTTCCCCAGGCTGAACCTTCTTGTGGCTTGCGCAAGGATGGGTAAGCAAAGTCCGCTCTCCAGAAACTATCTGAGGCCGGAAGGGAGAGCCTCCTGAGCCAGCCTTTAGCATGGCATACTCCGCTTCGGCTAGAATATCAAGCTCTGTTACCCCCGGCCTTACCGCCTTGATAGCTGCTTCCATTCCGCGGCAGGCGGCCAGTGCCGCCCGCCGCATTAGTTCTACCTCTTCCGGCTCTTTAATGGACCTTACACGGTAAAAGAGATCGGCAGCGCCTACGAAGTTTTCCTCGGGGAAGGCCTGGCGCAAGGCATCATACACAGCGTAAGGTACAAAATACCTCTCAAATCCTATACGCGGCGCCTTGAACCCATAAGCCTTAATCCTCTCCACAAGTTTACTGCCAAGGCTCTCCCGGGGGAAGAAATACCCGTAAGTTGTTAAGCCCGATTGCCTCTCTACATACTCGGCATCTAGCCATAAGGTGACCGCGCATGGCTCACCTTCCCGGGGTATAAGAACGGCCAAACACTCTATATGAGTAAGGCCAGTAAAATAAATCAGGTTTTCGCGGTTGGTTATCAGCAATAAGTCCAGGTCTATATCTGCCATGAGGGCTTGGATCCTTTTAAACCGTCGGGCAAAACGAAGGGCCACTACATCACTCTCCTCAACAAGTTAGCGTTCAAAGTCCTGCGGTTCCATTATGAGGGAAACGATCACTCCTACTTGTTCCCGAAGGAAAAGTGATCGCGTTCGGTAATGAGCGACATGAGCACGCCAAAGACAATGGCCCAGAAGGGAGCACCGATGTTGAACAGGGAGATGTTGGCAGCAGCCACAAAGAAGGCCACCAGGGCACCCTTGCGGAACTTTTGGCTGAAGGCAATTTCAAAAACGCTGCTGAAAACCTCAAACATGGCCAGACCCGCCACCACCTGCATGAACTCCGCTGGGGCCAGCTTGGCGCTTTCTACCCCTATCTTGGCCAGCAGGCCGATACACACCCAGAAAACCCCCTCAAAGAAGGCGGCTATCCACCGGTGCTCCTTTGGACCGGCTATGTCGCTGGAGCAAATGGCCGTGCTCGGGCCTGCCGTCACCCCTGTGTGCCCGCAGAAGAGGGCGTTGACAAAGGTAATCACTGAGGGAACTGTATACATGGCATTTACCGGCGGCTTGTAACCCCGGGAGAGCAGCACGCCCACAGCTTGAATGTTTTGCACGCCCACGACCATAAAGAAGAGGGGGATACCCAGCTCAACAATGCTCTTGAGGGTAAATTCCGGGGAAACGAGCACCGGCCTGGCCACTTCCCAGGCTACGGGAATAGATTTGGTCATGCCGTTAACCTTTAGCAGTACGGCCCCAACTATCATGGCCACCACAACGCCGGGAATCTTAGAGGAAAGGCCCTTAAAGTAATACCAGAGGGCAAAGACCAGAATCATGACCCCATAAATTGCTGGCACCTTCATGGCATTACCGAAAGCATTGATACCAAAGCTCAAAAGAACGCCGCCCACCATCCCCAGCATAATGGGCACGGGGATGTGTTCGATTACCGCTTTAATGACCCCTGTAGCCGTAAGGAGGAGCACTACCAGGGCCACCGCCATGTAAACCCCTGCAGCCTGGTAAATCGTCCCGCCGCTGGCCAGGTACTTCCCGATGAGCACCGCGCCGGGAATGCTCCAGGCAATGACCACCGGCGTGCGATAGTAAAGGGCCATAAACATGGTGGACAGGCCACCCATGAGGAAGATGATAAAAATCCAGGAGACGGCTACCTCATCCGGCAGATTGCCCTGCTTGGCGGCGTTCATGACAATCATCCCGGGACCCATGCTGCTAAAGAGAGCCCCGATGAGGCCCGTCGTTACCCCGGGAAAAGAAAGGTTTTTAAAAAGTTCCCCAACACTCTCCGTCAAGCGGTAACCCTTTTCCATAAGCGGGTTTTCTTTCATGGGCAAAAGCAACTGCCTCCTTCCGACATAATAGTTGCAGTGTACCTTGCAGGCGCTTCATTACCGTTTGGCCCGTCTGCCCGCACCACCACCTTTCCGCAAAGGGTTTTACCGGCCCAAATCACCCACAGGTCTGCCGCAGGCATGGCCCTATAAATATCTGCAAAAGGCGGGGAGGGAGGGGCCGGCCATTTATCGGCCGGGCCCCTGTGCAAATGCGGGGACGGCTACTGCTTTAAGCGGGAGAGATCCACGCCCCTTTGCCTTAGCCACTTGGGTAAAAGCTCGTTTTCCACGCGCTCGCTGACCGCCGGCGCCCGCTTCAGTAAAAATTCCGCCAAGGGCTCGCTTAAGTTGATACCGCCAATGGCGCCGTCGAAGATTAAAACCTTCCGGGTGCCGGTCACCTTGTAAGCGAATTCCATGGCCGCCTCCGTAGTCTCCGCCACCACAGCATACTTCATATAGTTGAGGTTTTGGGGGTCGCGGTTGAAAAGTTCAGCCTGCTCCCGGCCTACTACCACCGTAGGAATATGCTCGCTGAAGAAGGCGCTGGGATATCCGGTCCAAGCGTAGTTGTGGACGCACATCTTTATGGCCGGGTTGAGGGGCGGTATATCATCCAACAGAGGCTTGCCCCGCTTGCCATAGAAGGCTTCGGTGTACCAGGTATAACCGGGCAGTGGATTATCCAGGTCATACAGGTCGGTATTAGCCCCGGCAAAGTTGGCATAGATGACACCGGCCGAAAACACATAGACTACCGGGCAGGGGAAGTCTAGGGCGACAATGCATTCGTCTATCTCGCCAAAGAGGGTCATCATCTTGCCGTAGTAGCGACATCCTAAATAAGTTACCCGGTCGTTTAAGGCATATAAATCGTTATCTGCATCCACGCCCATAATACCGTTAGGTGCCACCATCAAAAAGCAGGCGAAGGCGAACTTGCTCTGGACAAAGGGCGAATCGAAGATAGCCCGAGCTGTAAAGTTGGCCGCGCGAGGACCAAGGTTCTGATGATAGGTGGAACGGGTCTCAATACGGGCATAGGACATGCCGAAGGGCTTTACCGCCCGGTCAACTTGACGGTGGAAATGTACCTCCCGCACATCAGAATTGTGAGCATGGACGATCCAATCGGCATCGTAAATTTTCTTTATACCGTAGAGGGTACCGATCTCGGTTTCGATGGGGATCCCTTCATCAATAGGAGCCACACCTATGGCTTTGCCGCCAAAATATTCGTCTAGTCCGTAACGCTTAATATATTCTTCTGTCTCCCGGAACCGTAAGCCCACCCCGGCCCGAAGGCGAATATTCTTGCACCCTGTCCGGGCTTCAATCACATCCTTGATGGTTTTAAGCATCTCAGCATAGGGCTCACCACCTAGAAGAGTAAAACCATGGTGGGAAGCCAGGATATTTACCGAGTGCTCCGGCTTTATTTTGCTCATATCCACCTTTTGTAAGGCTTCTTCCGTGGCCTTACGGACAGCCGCTACTCCCTGGTCACCTGGGTATATAACCTCGGGCAAATCGGGAAAGAGCTCTTTAAGAAGCACCGAGGTCATGCCCGGAAGCTCGCATACCCTCTTCCTCACCAGGGAAGGATCAATGCCATACTGGGATTTGCGCGGGGGTATAGGCGGTATAGGCGGACGCATTTAAGCTTCCCTCCCTCCTTGCAAGGGTGCCGCAATCACCCGCTCAAAAAGTTTAATATCTTCATCAAAGTAGAACCCACGGCTAGCATACTTCTGTTTTACTTCCTCCGGTATGTCCCAAACCGTAGGAGTCTGGCCGTACCACTGCCAGCCACCTTTAGGCGGTACGGGCTCGATACCTGCAGCCTTGAGGAGCCTTAAGATGGGCTGGATACACTCCACCTTGCAGCCCGTGCGGGCCCCCGTCATAAAGGATACATCCTCCGGCGAGCGTGCCCCTTGCAAGATGGCTGCCGCTACTTCTTCCGCCCGGGTAGCGGTGCAGTAGCAGATTATCTGCTCGGGATGGAGCCTCGCTCGGCGGCAAAGTTCTACTACTTTGTCATAATCTACGCCGTCCATATTTACAGCCACTACTACAGGCTCTTCTCGTTTGGCCATGGTGATGGCGTAGTCCGGACAACGTTGCTCACAAGCTGCACAACCACGACAACGCTCAGTATCCACTACTGCCTTCCTGTTCTCCACCTTAATGGCTAGAACCGGGCATACCCGCTCGCAGGTCCGGCAGGCTTTACATTTTTCTTCATCTACAACGGCCACAAGATTTACAACCTTCATTTAGTTCCCTCCTTTCTTTTGTGCTAGTTGATAGGCGACATCGATAATCATATCTTCCTGTCCCCCGACCATCCTCCTCCTTCCCAGTTCCACTAGAATATCCCGGGGATCCAGGCCGAACTTTTCGGCCGCCCGGTAAGTATGAAGAAGGAAGCTAGAATATACACCTGCATATCCCTGCATCAGGGGCGCATTGCGCACCACCTGTGGCCTATGCATAATAGGCTCCACAATATCCTCAGCCACATCCATAATTTTGTAAAAATCTACTCCCGTCTCGTATCCTGCTTTCTGCAGCACACCAACTAGAGCCTCGGTTTGAGCATTACCGGCACCGGCACCTAAGCCCCGGCAGGCGCCATCTAGGAAGGTAGCCCCGGCCTCCAAGGCCGCCAGGCAATTAGCTGTAGCCAAGGTTAAATTGTTGTGGGCATGGAACCCTACCGGCACCTTAACCTTCTCCACTACTGCTCCTACCCGGGCCTTTACATCCTCAGGGAGCATGGCACCGGCGGAATCGCCTATATAGATACAGTCTGCACCGTAGCTTTCAAAAAGCAGCGCCTGTTCTACCACCTTTTCCGGTGGGACCATGTGGGCCATCATGAGAAAACCGAAAGCTTCCAAGCCCATCTTTTTAGCTAGACCAATATGTTGTTCACCGATATCGGCTTCGGTAACATGGGTGGCCACCCTGACCGCCTTGACCCCGCAATCGATGGCAAGTTTTAGATCTTCTTGGGTACCTATACCGGGAAGTAGCAGGACTGTTAGTTTTGCCTTCTTTATTACTTCGGATGCGGCCTTAAGCATTTCTTCGTCGCTTAAAGCAGCCCATCCGTAGTTATAGGAAGAACCGGCTAGGCCATCCCCGTGGGAGACCTCGATGTATTCGATGCCTGCAGCATCTAGCCCCGCAGCAATAGCTGCGATCTGCTCCCGGGTGAACTGGTGGGATACAGCATGGCTTCCGTCACGCAAGGTAGTATCGACTATATGAACAAACCTAACCCCATTTTTTCCGCTCATGCTACCACTCCCTTTCCTAGCATCCGAGCAGCCAATTTCTCCGCCACAGCCACGGCTGCCGCGGTTATGATATCTAAATTCCCGGCATATTTGGGGAGGAAATCTCCAGCGCCTTCTACCTCGATGATGGTAGTAACTTTATGGCCATCCAGGATGGGAGGGACACGCAACCGGTAGCCCGGTACATAACTTTGGACTTCTTTAACCATCCTAAATACTGCCTCTCTTATGGCTTTTTCGTCAGGATTTTCCACTTCTACGTAAATGGTATTGGTCATGATAATGGGCGGCTCTGCTGGGTTAAGAATAATGATAGCTTTGCCTTTCTTAGCACCTCCTATGGCGCAGAGGGCCTTGGCCGTAGTCTGGGTAAATTCATCAATGTTTTGCCGGGTACCGGGACCGGCACTTTTACTGGCAATAGCCGCTACAATTTCAGCATACCGCGCTCCCGCCGCTTTATTTATGGCATATACTATTGGTACTGTAGCTTGTCCCCCGCAGGTCACCATGTTTAAATTAGGTGCTTCATATAGGTCTTTAAGATTGACAGGCGGAACTACATAAGGGCCCACCGCTGCCGGGGTAAGATCTATGGCAATTTTGCCGGCCTCCTTTAAAAGAGGCGCATGTTGGAGATGGTGCTTGGCTCCTGTAGCATCGAAAACTATCTTTATACTCTTATCCTCCAGCACAGGCTTTATACCTTCCGTGGTGGTCCGTATACCCAGGGCCCGTGCCCTTTTTATCCCTTCTGATTCTACAATCCCCGCCATGAGCTCCATCTTAAGATAGCGGCTGCGCAAGATTTTATACATAAGATCAGAACCGATATTACCCGGGCCGATAACGGCCACCTTAATACGATCCACCTCACGAAGCCTCCTTTATCAGTTAGATAGCAAGCTACGCGCTTACGCCTTAGGGCTAGACAAAGCGCAAACTCAGGGTCCCTAAACCGTAGAAAGATACGGTAAACACGTCACCTGCCGCCGCATCCACCGCAGCAGTTATAGCCCCAGATAAGATGATCTCCCCGGCTTCGAGGGCTATATCAAATTCAGCCAGTTTATTGGCCAGCCAAGCTACAGCCGCGGCAGGGTGTCCCCAGACTGCTGCACCTGCGCCGGTATTGACTACCTGGCCGTTTTTCTCTAGCACCATGCCTATAAGGCGGAGGTCGAGATCTTTAACCGGTACCATACGGCTACCCAACACAAACCGTGCACTGGAAGCGTTATCCGCTATCGTGTCGGGAAGCTTAATCTTCCAGTCACGTATGCGGCTGTCTACTATTTCAATGGCCGGCATTACGCCTTCTGTGGCCCGGAAGACATCGGCGATGGTGACCCCCGGACCCTTTAAAGTATCTTTAAGTATAAAGGCAATTTCCCCTTCTACCCGGGGCCATAACAGCTCATCCCGCGGGCAGGGCTCCCCCTCAAGAAGAAGCATGTGGTCCAAAAGGTGCCCGTAATCGGGCTCTTTAACTCCTAAGAGATCCTGCATGGCCTTGCTGGTAAGGCCGATCTTTTTCCCTATCACCTTCCGCCCCTGTTTTAATTTCATCTCCACCCCGGCAAGTTGAATACGGTAAGCCTCTTCCACCGTCAAGCCAGGGTAAGTAGAGGTAAGGGGCTCAAGGGGTCTTCTTTGCATTTCCGCTTCGAGCAACTCTTTGGCGACAGCTTGAAAATCCACCTGTATAGCCTCCTATTTTAAATTTTGGATTACTGTAGTGCTTCCACGGTAGGATGGCCCTTCCCAAGGTTTATCTTTCCGCATGAGCACTACGAGCAAAACTACCCAACTTCTCCTGCCAGCGGCGGCGCAAAACAGAAGCAATCTTTTCGGCTAGAGAAGCGTCATCTATACCCTGAGCAAGGCCTTCCAAAAGGGCCTGACATCCCAGTTTAGCCTCCTCATGGGGGCCCGGAAGAGCAACCAACCTGGTAACCCCCACTCGGCCTACAGCTATGCGCACGCCTTCCTTATGATGGCGGCGCATATCCGGTGTAAACTTCAGTATCCACGGCGTATGGGCTTGGGGGTCTAACCGCAGAATAGCTTCTATATTGCAATCTTTGTCTTCGGCACCTACACCGCCGGTGGTGATAATAAGACCATACCCCTGCTCTACGGCGCCTTCTAACCTGTTCACTACAGTGGTTAAATCGTCCTCCAGAATCCCCCCGAAGCTCACTTTATAGCCTACAGTTCGGAGAGCCTCCATAATGTAGGGAGAATTGGTATCCTGGATCTTTCCCGCTAGAAGCTCGCTCCCGGAAGCGAAGACCAGAGCCCGCCGCGCTATAGCTTCCTCAATTTCCCGGGACATCTTCTCCGAAGCCTTTAAGATTTCCTGAGCCAAAGCAGGTTCCAGGGCGATAAGTCCCAGCACTCCTTCTGAATGCACAGAAGCGCCGGGCCCCAAGGTAACCCCCGAAAGCTCGCTTAATCTCTTAAGTACATCCTTACCCTTACCAGCCACCATCTCGGCTTGGACGCGTCGGCGGAGTACATCGAACGCTACTACGCCTGGCCGCACATCCACTACCATAACTTCATTTTCAGGCAATCCCAGGGCCCTGGCAGCAGCGGCTGCCACCTGGGCTAAGTCTGCACCCTCAAGCTCTATATCCTCTATCCAAAAGGTGGTCTTCTCCAACAGGTCCCATTCCATCTATCAACTTCATCTCCCGTTAGCCTTACCTACTACATCTAACCGGAAATCCAATAAAGGAGCATCGATAATGGCACGACCCACATCCACAATATCTGCTCCTGCGTTGATGACGTCTTCTATATTCTCCTTATTGACCCCTCCAGCGAAGGCTAGCTTAATCTGGCCACGGAAGCCTTCTTTAAAGGCCACTTCTTGTACCGCTTTTAAATCTTCTAACCTTCCCGTATCCACCATGAGGATGTGGGCTCCTCCGGCTACGGCCTCCCTTGCTTCTTCTTCTAAAGACTTTTCCTCTCCCCGTAACTGCACTACAATCACTCTTCCCTGAAGTTCCCGGGCACGGCGTACAGCCGGGATTATACCTCCAAACATACGGATATAGTTTTTATCTAGATATACAAAGGGTTCGTCTACTATCCGGATCCCTGCACCACCCGTGGCGATGGCTTGGCGCAGTTCTACCCGTACCTCCCGGGGTACTTTCTTCCAAGCCCCACATACTACCCGCGCCCGGTCACCGGCTAAAGCGACCAATTCATACGCTGCCGTAGCAACCCCCGAAGGCTTACCGATACGCCCTAACAGCTCTTCCTCGGCACGAGTGACCTGCCAGGCCGTACCACTCGCCCGGCAAACGCAGCCGCCGGGGGTAATGCGCCGGCCTTCTGGCATAAGCCACTGTATGTCTAAAGCCAATTCCCGGGCTACTTCCTTTAACTTCTCTGTCCCCGCCAAGATCCCAGGCTGTAGAGCAATGATCTCTACTATGAACTTGTGCTCTTTCAACGGGGCTAGCAGGAACTCCCTGATATCCACGGGGACCATCCATTCGATTATTTCGTATGTAGTTCGATTATTAATTTATTTCTACACCAATTTTGGTTTTCCTGCAAAACCGTGTTCGTCATTATCGAAAATTATTTTATGTCACCGCATTAATTATGCTAGTGCAGCAACCTCTCTATTAGCTTCTTTTTCGGAAAACGAAGGATTTTTAAAAGAGCCTTCCACCATACTATATAGTATAGGCGCTTGTAAAACTAAAAAGGAGGCAGAAGTATGGATATCTTTAGCCTTATATGGCTTATTTTCCTCATCTCCGCCTTTCTACCCATGCTGCACCAGCGGCGCATTGAGACAGCCCGGTTAAGGCTTATCCGGAGCTTTGAAAAGAAGCGGGGTTCACGCCTTATTACCCTTATCCACCGCCAAGAATCTTTAAGTCTTCTAGGCATCCCTTTAACGCGGTATATCAATATAGAAGACTCAGAGCAACTACTCCGGGCCATAAGGCTTACGCCTGAGGATATGCCCATTGACTTGGTTCTCCACACCCCAGGAGGGCTGGTGCTAGCCGCGGAACAGATCGCCCACGCCATTTTGAAACACCGGGGTAAGGTCACCGTATATATACCCCATTATGCCATGTCCGGCGGCACCCTCATCGCCCTAGCAGCCGATGAAATCGTTATGGATGAAAATGCCGTACTGGGGCCCGTAGATCCCCAACTAGGCCAGTATCCTGCCGCCTCTATCCTGCAAGTCCTGGCCCAAAAGCCCATCCATGAAATTGACGACCGTACGCTTATTCTGGGCGATATGGCCCGGAAGGCCATGCATCAGGTGCGGGAAAGCCTTATCCAAATATTAAGCGAAAAAATGGAACCTTCCAAAGCAGAGGAGCTGGCTACTATTTTAAGTGAAGGACGTTGGACGCACGACTATCCCATCACTGTAGAAGAGCTGCAAAAGATGGGGTTGTCGGTCAAAGTAGGGCTCCCGCGGGAAATTTACCAACTTATGGAACTTTATCCTCAACCTGCAGGCCGCCGCCCCTCAGTGCAGTATATACCTTTACCTTACGGGCGAGAAAATGAGAGGTCACGAACTTAAAAGGCCCCTGCCGTAAAAGGCAGAGGCCTTTCTATTTTCGTCTTGCTTCCTAGCTCCCCAGCCCCTCTTGAGCCGAGTATAAAATTTAGGCTCGTGGCTGGAAGCTAACTTGTCCCATTTGAGCAGGGTTTACCCCAACTTGGGCCTGGAGCCGCATAGCCTCTTGTCGCATCTGCTGTTGGAGTTGATTTATATCCTGCACACTGGCCATCTGCAGGTTGTACCAACCCCGGGTGTTCAGGGAATCAAAGACCATTTTAAGGCAATTCTGCTCGTCCTGGTAAATGCTGAAGAAATCGCGCCTTAGGTCTTGGTTTGCACATTCAGTGATGGCCATGTTATAGCTAGACGTTAAAAACTTCTGGCTGGCCAAGCAATCGCTGGCCATGAGCTTATCATCCATTCCCGGAATGGGCATATCTTTCCCCCCTTACATCAACTGCTGGCCGCCCAGGTGGCGCATGAGGGTATTGTAGTGACGCTGGTGGGCTTGCTGTAAGGAGCTAAAAAGTTGTTTTAGCTGGGGATCGGTGCACTGGGCTGCATAAACACCGCATTTCTGGATCATGAGAAGCTCAGAACTCAAGTTCTCCCTTAGCTGCATCAATTCTGCTTGGGTCAACGGCATAGGAACCCTCCTTAAAACTTTCCTCTTAAGTTCCCTACCCTAAAGTTTTCCCCCTTAACTTCGTCCTATACATTTAATTTCCCTTTTTCCTTAAGATAACATCTTGCTTAAACGCTGGGGATCGAAACCTACCATAACCTTTTCTCCTACTATAATAGTAGGAACCGCCATATGACCTGAACGCCGGTACATTTCTTCCCGCGCTTTATCATCCCGGCTAACATCTTTCTCTTCAAAGGAAAAGCCTTTACGGGAAAGAAACTCTTTCACCGAGGCGCAAGTCGGTCAAGTGGGGGTGGTATAGACAATGATTTCTGGGCCCATTCTGTCACCTCCATAAAATTAAATGCCGAACCCCCTGGCATTCCTTGTACTAGAAGCTTTTTCTTAGTTTCCCCAGGAAAAACCCGCACCTATACTTTAACCCGAGTAAAACTATTCTTTCCCCCGCGAAAGAAAGGACCCCAGAGCTGTACGGGCGCTGTTTAAAGCTACACCCCAAAAGCCCTTTCCTATCAATATCTCTTCTAAAGCTACCAGTACCTTTTCTAACTCCGCGTAACCTATTATTAGAGGGGGTTCCAGGCGGATTACATTGGGATTATTTAAAGTATAAGCTGTTATAATCTGGTATTTATTCATAAGTTCCCCGGCCACAAGGGAACCAAAATATTGCTGAGAAAGCTCGTTTAATTTACCTAGACTGAGCTTATTTAAAAGACCAGAAGCAGGCTGATTAAACTCTAAGCCTATAAGAAGCCCGCGCCCCCTTACCTCTTTGATGAGGTTAGATTTTTCTTTCAGCCGCTTTAAACCTTCTAGCAAAAATTGGCCTTTCTCACGGGCTTGAGCCGCCAAATCCTGCTCTATAATGCTAGAAAGGGCAGCCAGGCCAGCAGCCATGGCCAAGGTGTTACCCCCAAAGGTGGAAGTATGAAGTAAACATCGTTCGGTTCCTCCATAGGCCTGGTCCCAGATATGGGGGCGCGCGATATAAGCACCTAAAGGCATTATGCCCCCGCCTAAGGATTTAGCTAGACATAGAATATCCGGAACCACCCCGTCATGTTCGCAAGCAAAAAGATACCCCGTCCGCCCAAATCCTGTTTGAATTTCGTCTACAATGAGCAGGCTACCGTATTTATCACACAACTCCCTGGCCCGAGCGAGATATCCGTCCGGAGGGACTATAACCCCTCCTTCTCCCTGAATGGGCTCTACAATAAAAGCAGCCACGTCCCTTAAGGCTAGCTTGGCTTCTAAAGCTTCCACATCACCAAAGGGGACTGGCTCACATCCTGGAAGCAGGGGTTCAAAGGGTTTTTGATATTTCCGCCTCCCAGTTACCGAAAGAGACCCCAAACTTTTACCATGGAAAGAGTTCTCACAATATATGATCTTAAAGCGACCTGTGGCAGCTCTAGCTAATTTAAGGGCCCCCTCCACAGCCTCCGTTCCACTATTGCAAAAAAACACCCGGCTTAAATCCCCAGGAGTGACCGCCGCCAGGTTGTGGGCCAAGGCTGCAGCCAGAGGATTTAGAGAAGCCTGTAAGAGGTTGGGGCGCTCCCGAACCATCTCCACGGCCTTGATTACTTGGGGAGGATTGTGCCCTAGGTTAAGGGCTCCGTAGGCACCTAAAAAGTCAAGATAGCGCCTGCCTTCACGGTCCCAAACATAAACTCCTTCAGCCCTTACAAATTGTTTATCAAAATCAAGGAGGCTTAAAAGGCTCGCTAAACCCGGGTTTATATAGCGTTTATAATATTCCCTTACTTCCTGGCGAGAAAGGTTAAGCGCATCTTCTAAGCTTAAAAGGTTGTAACTAGAGGCCATAATCATAAGTGGCTCCTTCCTGAGAATGGTAGTATATACATAAATCTTAGCACGTACCCAATAAAAATGCCAGGCCGCTATATCGGCTTCTTATTTTCAGCCGTTAGGGCCTGGCATTATGGCCTATTGTACCTGAGCGTCCCGCAAAGTTTGGTGTTTTTCCTCCCAGATGCTATCAGCCAACCTCCCCCATTCCTGGGCATAAGGTCTGAGCTTGGCGGCAAATTCATCTACACTTTCTTTATCATTTAACTGTGTGCAGTAGGCGCCCGATTCGTGCACTATCTCTTGTAACATTTCCGGACAATCGATCAGCGGGCAAGGACGCCGTAAATTGGGATGGAAGGGCTGGCGTTTTTGGTAGGCACGGAAAAGGGGATTCTGCAAGGCCTCTATGAGGCTCATATTTTTAATATTACAGGTGCTGTAATGCACAAACGCGCAAGGCTCAACCTCTCCTGCAGCATTTATATGAAAGTAACGCCGACCACCAGCAATACACCCGTTACTGGCTTCACCATCATTCCAGAAATCAACCAAAAAAATGGGCTTTGTCTGCCGGAAGTAGGTGATACGTTCAAACATCCAAGCCCGCTGTTCTGGTGTGGCCATCAACGTTAAATCTACATCTTTACCAATAGGGATATAAGTGAAAAACCACACGAAGGCTACCCCTTTATCAACTAACATATCAATAAAAGCTTCACTGCCCAACTCTTCGGTATTCTTGCGTGTATAAGTAACCGAGGCCCCAAAAACCGCCCCGTTTTCACGTAACAGGTCCATGGCCTGCATAACCTTTTTGAAAACACCCTTACCGCGGCGGGCATCAGTAGTCTCCTCAAACCCTTCCAGGCTGATAGCTACCGTTATATTCCCAAGGCGCACCATCTCTTGCACAAAGCTTTCATCGATTAACGTCCCATTGGTGAAAATATGAAAAACCTGGTCTGGGTGTTTTTCCGCAAGGGTGAGGATATCTTCTCGCCGTAAGAGAGGCTCGCCTCCAGATAAAACTATAAAATAAATTCCTAGTTTTTCTGCTTCTGTAGCTATACGATCCATGGTGGCCAGATCTAGCTCCTGAGTCCGTTGGTAATCTCCGGCCCAACAACCTAGGCAGTTCAGGTTACATTTTTCGGTAGGATCCATCAAGATAGCATAAGGCACAGATACCCCCAACTTCGCAGCCCATTCCTTTTGCCGTGGTACGCCAATAAAGGCTGAATTAACAAAAAAGTTAATGGCTAGACGCTGGCGAACATTAGGATGGGTTTGGGTAAGAAGGCGCTGAGCAAACTTATACCAGTTACTTTCTTTGTCCTGAAGAACGCGCTTAACTGCAGCCACCATCTCACGATGATGGGGTTCCCTGGCTAGCTTTTCAGCAATACCTAGTATACCCCGGAGGTTACGCTCTGGATTGCGGAGGATGAATTTTACCCCTTCTTCCAGTAGCTTTTCCCCCATAAAAGTTTCGGCCAGATTCATGCCCCTTCCTCCCTTCCGGCCGCAGGTTCTTTGGTAAATATATACACCCACCCTTCACCCAAAAGACCAATTTTCTGTTAAAATTATACCTGCTTTTGCTAAAAAAGGTCAACTCTTTCACAGCATAGGGGAGAATATTGGACACTTCAAAGGCCACAATAATTAGTGTAGGGCTCAAACTTGTGTAGGGAGGATAAAACTATGACCATTGGAACCCGTATGCATCAATGCCTTACTTCGCTGGAAGGAGCTATTGCAGACCTTAAAAGTTTTGCGTTAGAAACACAAGATAAAACTGCTCAAAAACAGTTTACGGATTATGCCAACCAGCTAGAAAACATCGCCCAGGGGTTAAAGGGACGCATCAACTATATCGAAAGCCAGGAGCCCCAATACAAGGTCTACCAGCAGGCCCAACAGCAAAAATAATAAGCATACCTGTAGCAAAAGCCCCTCAAAATGGGGGCTTTTGCTATTAAGATAAGATTTTAGTAATAGACACAATAACCGGCAGCAACCTACTCTGAAAGCTTTTAACACATAATATCCGACTTGCCACAAGCCCATAACGCTTCTTTTAGTAGTAGAACTGGCCACCAGTTTCCGGTGATATCCTTTCTCTTCACCACAATGCTGAAAATCAAGGTGTTTTTAAGTTATATTTAACCCCCTTTCCTCCGCTATCTCTCCGTATTCTCTCCGATTCTACTCCGTCTTTGTTCTAAGGTTCACAATTAAATATAGTTGAAGGTATAGGCCGCTTCCTTCAGGCCGTCCGGCCAGGCCTTTGCTTGTTCTACTTGGATTATAGCCCATACTACTAATTGGACTGTCAATAGGCTCTTATGGATTTCCGCAAGATTTTTTCTGACCACACTTGGATAAAGACTAATTGCAATTGGCAAAATGCTATGCTATACTCGAATAGAAAGGAGGGAACAGTAATGATAGTATGGCAACTACACGTGAAAATGGGTGAACGGCGTCTTCGTATTGCCGACTTAGCCAAGTTGACGGGCTTGGCTCCTGAGACCATAAGCAAGTATTATCACGATAAGAACGTTACCGCTGTGGAAATGGAAACGCTTAATCGTCTCTGCAAAGCCCTTAACTGCCAGCCCGGCGACCTGCTTGTTTACGTGCCCGATGAAGAGCAAGGCAGCTAATGGGCTCGTCTAATGGGCTCGCAGGCTTGTGAGCTTGTAAAAGCTTTCTACAGGGTAGGAGGTTGAACGGTTATGCGCTTTACGGCTGTAGTGACGAAAGAGGGCCAATGGTATGTAGAGGGCACGTGCCTTATGCGGTTTAAGTCCTCCTTCGCTGGCCTTATCCCTGCCACAGGGTTGGCCGGTAAATACCCTTGAGCTACACACCAGTTGAAGAAGGCTTTGAGGTGGCGCAGCTTGATGTTTCTATACCCAGGCGAACAGGGCTTGGCTGAAGTAGCATATGACGGCTTTGCGTATGACCTCATAGGTGGTGAGGTTGGGGTTGGCCTTCAGGAAGGCTTCCACATGGCGGCGGTAGACTTCCAGGGTGGACGGTGCCAGACCATCGGCCTGTTTAGCAAGGAGGAACTCATCCAGGGCATGGGATAAGTCCAACACCTTCGGGTTGAGTTTGGCGATCCTGCCCATAAAAACAGCCTCCTCAGGACCACGAGATTTTTGAGGAGGCTAAACCCTTGTGGTGCGAGAGGCGGGACTCGAACCCGCACGGACCATAGGTCCACGAGATTTTAAGTCTCGAGCGTCTGCCTATTCCGCCACTCTCGCATATTGGAGATTTACATTTCAGTGCTATTATAGCATAATACAAATGGCCTTTCAACGGTCTTCCACAATTTCTTGGTGGTTAAGAACATAAAAAATACCATTGGCCATCGCTACTTTTTTATCCTGTACTGTTAATACAGCCTGGGTATGTATAATATTTTTACCTTCATGGATTACTTTACCTTCACAAATTATCTCGGCCCCTTGTTGAACAGGGTAAATATAACTTAGAGATAAATTTACTGTAGCCGCGACTTTTCCCAAACTTCGTGCAGCCACACCCATCGCTGTATCAGCTAAAGTCGCAAATACTCCTCCATGTAAATTACCCCAAGGATTAAGATGTCTTTTATCTACCTTAAGCCTCACTTTTACATTTCCCGGGTTTATACTCAAAAATTCAATACCTAACGACTCTACAAACGGGTTGGGGGTTACCTTCATTATATGTAAAACCTCCGAATTTAGAACTTTAGAATTCAGGCTATAAAATTAACCCCTTCCACAAGCGTCGTCCACTTAGGCGTTGCCTGGGAAGGGGCTAAAAAAATACTGGAGGCGCGGGCCGGATTTGAACCGGCGAATGGCGGTTTTGCAGACCGCAGCGTTAGCCACTTCGCCACCGCGCCTTATAGATAAAATGGAGCGGAAGACGGGATT
>Ga0080004_1090119_pt1 | contig 73247 bp, 83 predicted proteins | sample WasSprMetagenome_FD_69207 | JGI IMG/M metagenome (GOLD analysis project Ga0080004, IMG submission 69207) | Sulfidic aquatic microbial communities from Washburn Spring, Yellowstone National Park, USA - WS (SPADES assembly) (version 2) | ecosystem: Environmental > Aquatic > Thermal springs > Hot...
CTGGGTGGGAGGGGTTCGAGCGCAGAGATACAACCATTAAATATAGGCTACCTCCATAAAGGTAGCATTAACTGGGTGGTGGCACACCCATTGCAGATAGCCCCTGAGCAAAGAAGGGGCTGTGTGCAAGAATCTCCCGGCTTCAGCCGTGGAGAGTGTCAACAGACAACAGGGACGAATGGATCCCCTCTCAACAAAGCCCCCTGCTGTTGATCATGGAGGCTTTATCTGGAGCAGAATGCCGTCACTCCTGTGCCTGCTGTTGCATATGTGGGTTGGCTTTCGAATCACTAGTGAAGAAATAATGCAAAATGTTCTTGAGTATGCCAGCCTCACTGATGGAATAAAATCGCTTGAAGGAGGCGGGGAAGATCAAGGAAGAACTATAAGCCCCTCTTGGATTTGAAAAAGTACTACCGCGACAAGATATCGGAGCACGTTACTTCAGAGATAGCCACAGACGAAAGAGCTAGGCTCTTTCTATTGGCGCCTTCTGATACAAAATAAAACCTAAAATATCATTTTAAAATAATAAGACGATTAAAAAAATATAAAAAATGAAACCCTCACAATGCTATCAGAGCTTTGAGATCTTCTCCAAGTCCACATCCGTAACAAATCTCAGCGACTTGAACCCTGCTGGTTTTACGCCTTTAGGATAGTAGTTTGCTATTTCCTCTGCCTCCTTCGTCAGCGCTGCCACATCATCCCTCGACAGATAGCTAATGTCAAATTTCCTGAGACCGCACAAGAGCTGCTTTATTCCAGTCGCTAACCTGTCCTGTATGTAGGTGTACACTCCTATCGCCCCTGTTTCAATGAGCTTGACATATCCTTGCCCGTACTTCTCCTTGAGCGCCTGTGCCGTGACGAATAGTCCTTCCAGAGTCCCCCTTTGATTCGACCTGTCAGTCCCGCCAGGTGTGCCCTGATCCAAGGCATTGCCTGTCCCTCTTTTTTCCTTCATCTGCCTCACTAATGTCTTGGCAACCATAACCGCGGCTAGGGGTGCCCTCGACATGCCCACAGCTCTAACGTATGGGGCGCCCAAAGACAGTGCCTTAACCACATGATCTTCCAGGGTTATCCCCCCTGCTATCACCAGCGGCGGCGTTATCAACATTCGCTCAAACTCAAAGAAACAACACAGTCCGTGGATTAATGACTCTAGGTAGTAGGTTGGTATCCCCCACTCATTCATCATTCTCCAGGGGCTCATCCCTGTTCCTCCCCCTGCGCCGTCGAAAGTCATGAAGCTAAGTTCCGTCATAGCCCCGAGCCTCAGTGCGTACGCTATATCAAACGGTTTGTAAGGTCCATCTTTAAAGGATATGTGTTTCACACCCGCGCTCCTCAGCTTATCCACAAGTTCGAGAAATCCTTCCCTCGTGAACTGCGGAGTCTTGGAGTGCCTCTCGAATGCCCTGAGCAACCCGGACCTGTAAGCCTCTTGGACCTCTTTGTCTTCTGGGTCTGGGTATACAAAATATCCTCTCTTCTTAAGCTCTAGAGCCTTGTCCAGGCTCTCAACCTTTACCTCCCCGCCTATGTCCTTGGCTCCCTGCCCCCTCTTGATCTCTATCAGGTTAACTTCGAGCTTCGAAGCAACATACTCGCCAACACCGAACTCGGCGTCATGGGGGTTCAACTGCACACCGATCTCTCCATAACCGTCATACCAGTCCCTGAAAGCCCTGACCCTAAACTCCATGTCTGGAGACCTGATCACCTTGTTGTTGATCCAGTCCCACTCAGCGTCCATGTCCATCCCGCACACGTTCTCACCAACAATGGCTATACAGCCTGATATCGCAGCGCCCCCAGCAAGACCTTCCCAGTTTCTCCTTGCTACATCCGTAGATCCCATTGCCGAGATCAATATTGGGTTCCTCAGCCTTATCCCGTCCAACTCCGTCTCAATATTTACATTGGGGAATATGGTCTCCTTTCCCTCCTCAATCCCTTCGGTGTAGAGCGTCTCTCCAAGTATAGTCAAGTGGGAGAAGTCAACCGGGTAGTCCTTCTGGGAGGCGGCAGTAGCCTTCCCGAAGGGTTGAGGATAAATTACCTCCCTGCCGCGATAAGCAGACCTGCCCACCTCACACAGACCAGGGCATCCCTCCTCGCAGACAACACACATCCCGCTGAATGGCGAGACGTCCCTGATCCTGTTTGTGGTGGCTGTCGCGGCACTTGCTCCAGGTCTTCCATGCGCCATAGGTTTAATACATATACAAAACAATTTAAAAATCTTTTTATTTATTATTAATAATAATTGCCTTTTTATTATTAATGTTTATTATCTATTATTATCCTGTTAAAGGATTTTTAAGTCCATTGGCTGACCCGCCCCCGTTGGCGCCCCGTAATGGCAATTCTCTCTTTAGGCTGAGTTTTCGACTTCGAGATTGCGGATGGAAATCCACAAAAATTATCTTTAACCACTGGGGTATATTCTCTTATGAAGACCTTTGAAAACCTAATAAAAGCGTACGTGGGTGAGAGCCAGGCGCGAAACCGTTACACATTCTATGCAAGTATAGCCCGTAAAAAAGGATATGAACAGATCTCAGAGATATTCGAGATAACCGCAATGAACGAAAAGGAACACGCCGAAACATTCTTTGAGCTCGCTCAGACCTTTAAGGGAGACCTTCAGGAGATCAAGGTAGAGGCTCCCGTCCCGCTGGTTCTAGGAGACGTGGTTGAAAACTTGAAATCCGCTATAGCCGGAGAGCATTACGAGAACAGCGAGCTGTATCCAGAATTCGCAAGGGTTGCGAGGGAAGAGGGGTATTCGGAGATTGCCGAACGGATAGAGGCAATTATAGAGGCCGAAAAGCACCACGAGGAGAGGTACAGGAAGCTGCTTTCTTTGGTCGAGCCGGGCAAGTTCTTCAAGAGGGACGAGCCTATCGTTTGGGTCTGCAGGAAGTGCGGCTACGTCCACTACGGGAGGGAGCCCCCAGAGAAGTGTCCTTCTTGCCATCACGAGGCCGCCTACTTCCAGAGAAAATGCGAGGAATACTAAGTGACGCCCTCCACCCATAAAAATGGGTGGTTACCATTTTTTCCTCTACCTCTTAATATGTTGTGCTTAAAGAGTCAATATTGATGGCGTTCTGCTGAAGGCTCCTATACAACAGTTTCCCGCCCCATCCGTTCCCTCTACCTTTGAACTTTTTCTTTCCCAAGGTATAGTTTTTTCCAAGTCAATTTTTCATGACAAAGGGTGTTCCTAACCGTTTTTTAGATTTGGAACTTCTCATCGATGCAAGATATTTTTATTATTACTTCTTTTTTACATATATTTGGCATTGTTTCGCCTACTTAATCAGGTGACCCTACTGTTACTGATGTAAAGGATGGGGGCTCAACACTTGAAGATCCCTCAGTATGTAAAGGAGGTCCTTGAGGCTGCCCAAAAGGAGCGGCGATTGGTCGTTGCCACATCTTCCAAATCTGCTGTACCTAATGCCGCGCCGATTGGCATCCTCCGATTTGTGGACGACGAGACTCTCCTGATCGTTGACAACTACTTCCTCAAAACTGGAAACAACCTAAAGGAGAACCCCTATGTCGCCATATCTGGCTGGCATATGGAAGAGAAAGAAGGCTCTCTCTCCACTAAAGCCGCCTACCAGCTTAAAGGTCAAGCTAGGGTGGAATCTTCAGGAGATCTTTACGAAAGGGTCAAGGCAGAGATAAAGTCAAAGCGGCCAGACTTGCCAGTTAGGGCAATCGTACTCATAAAAGTGGAAGAGATCTACGACGTGAAGCCCGGTCCAAACGCAGGAAAGCGGATAGTCTAGTCATAACTTTTTAAACTTTGACCTAAGAACGCTAAAAACTCCAATCTCGTTAATTTTTTTAAACCAACTTTTTCTATTTTTATTAATACTGATACCCAAAGATCCCACTAATTGAGGATGGTTAGTTAACATCCAGTTTCCCTCCCGAATTCTGGAAAAATTTATTAAACGGTTATATCAACAATTAAAGGAGGCTATGTAAAATGGTGTCAGTAAAAGTGGATCCCGAGAAATGTAACGGGGACGCGATCTGCATCTCAGTCTGCCCGACCAACGTTTTTGATCTTAAGGACAATAAGGCGGTGGCAACTAGAGAACAGGATTGCATCCTCTGTATGGCATGTGTATCTCAGTGCCCGACACAGGCGATAACAGTCCAAGAATAAGGCTCGTGAACTGGTACTGGAACAAGAACAAGAAAAAGCACTGAGACTAAAACAAAAGATAACGCTCATCTCTTCTTTCTCACTTTTTTGTAATACTCGCATTCTCCGTTTATCGAGCATATTTCGCACTTGGGTCGGATAGGCTTACATATTGATCTGCCGAAGCTCACAAATCGGTCGTTCAACACTCTCCATAACCTCTTTGGCACCACTTCTTTTAACCTCGTTTCGGTCTCTTCTGGCGTCTTTGTTTTGACAATGCCTATCCTGTTGGCGATCCGGTGCACATGTGTGTCCACCGGTATGGCATCCATCCCATAGCCGTAGACAAGGACACAGTTCGCGGTCTTCCTTCCCACAGACGGCAGCCTCAGCAGCTCCTCCATGTCGCTTGGAACGACTCCGCCGTACTTGTCCCTGATGATCTTTGCGACCTCCACAACACTTCTGCTCTTTGACCTGTAGAACCCTACTCCCTTTATGAGCTCCTCGACCTCTTCAGGGCTTGCCGCAGCCAAGTCCTTTACCCCCTTGAACCTCCCGAATAGCTTATTCACGGCCTCTTCGGTCCTCTCGTCCTTCGTCCTTTGCGAGAGTATCGTGCCTATGAGTACGACAAAAGGGTCCCCGTGACGTTCTTTGAGGTCCCTAAGGGCAGTCTTATTATCCCCGTTGAGCATCTTTTCAACTTCAGATATGATCTTTTCAACTTCCATTTTAGGCACCAGCAAGCTTAATATTGGATACCGGGCAAGACTTATCTGTGAATTGTAATGCCCGAGGATCTACCAAAGAGATGGCAAGCGGAGGATAAAAAGCCCATCGCTGACAAAATAAAAGAACAAATCAGCCCTCCGCCGCCGCTCAAGGAGAGGCTGGAAGTGGCAAAGAGGCGCCTCTCTGAGGAGATAAGCTCGCTAGAAAGGATCTCGAAGAAACTCGAGGCAAAAGACCGGGCCCTCTACGAGGCAATACTTAAGGCTTATGAGAACCACGACAATCAGAGGGCGGCCTCTCTCGCGGGCGAGCTTGCCGAATTGAGGAAAATTGAGAGTAAGGCCCAGTACGGGAAGTACGCCCTCGAGAGGGCCTACGCCAGGATAGAGGTAGCTAAGGACTTTGGGGAGATCGCCGCGGCAATGGTTCCTGTGAACCAGATACTTAGGCATGTAAAGGGGACTTTGTCAGAGTTTCTACCAGCCTCTAGCACCGCCCTGGGAGAGCTATCTGCGTTCATGACCGAGACAATGATCTCATTCGCAAATATCTTGGGCGACGCCTCGCTGTACTCCCCAACAAGTGATGAGGCAGAGAAGATATTAAAAGAGGCCGCTGCGGTGGCGGAGAGCAGACTGAAAGAACGACTACAGCTGGGCGGAGAGAGTCAGGAGCTCAAGGAGTAGTCGGCAAAAACCCCAGTTCCCGCAGCCTTAGGGCGGGCCACTCAGGTGATCACTATAACTTCCTTATCTGTCGTGAGAAGGGTGTGCTCTGCCTGCGCTACCGCCTTTCCACTCCTCTCAACCAGTACTGGATACTCGTAGAGGAAGTGCTCTGAGATTAAGCGTTCCGTCAAATTATAGCCGCTGAGGTTGGATACCCACCTCCTGGCAAATGGCAGTGTCTTGTAATTTTTAATCAGATCTTCGAAATAGCTCCTGGCGGGCTGGTCTTTTGGCCCCTTCAACTTGACCACATGAAGGATGTTCCCAGGCAACCCATTCACTACCTCTCCCGCGGCATCAGGCAGCGTCACAAATGGCTCGATGGCATACAAGGACCATGCCTCGAATTTGCCGCTGTCTCTAGTTGCGACGTTCGGGACGCTCACCCCCGCATGAATGGTGTATCTCGAGATCTGGTGCCCAGTGAGGTTTAATATCGGCTTAAACCCGTGGGACTTAATGGTCCTCTCAACTACTGTTCCCACATCCGAGATCCTTCCGCCCACTCTCACAGTTTCGAGGGCTCTCTCAAGCGCCTCCTCCGCCACACCTATCATCTCCTCGTAATCTGAGCCCAGCGATACCGTCACGGCAGAATCCGCCACAAATCCATCAACATGAGCCCCCAGGTCCACCTTCACGAGCGCCCCCCCACGGATGATCGTCTCATCCCCTGGGGGCGATGTGTAGTGGGCGCCTATGTTGTCTATACCTACGTTGCATGGGAATGCGGGCTCCCCGCCCAACCTCCTGATCTCTTCCTCGACTCTCTCACAGATCTCCAAAACTCTGGTACCTTCACGCACGATTGATGCTGCCCTCCCCCTCACTTCTTTGACTATCTTTCCCGCCTTGAGTATGCACTCGACCTCTTCTTCTGTGAACATAATCGACTACCCCATCAGCAACCGCTCACTTCTCCTCCAGGCTTTTTATCTGAACATATGAGTACGATTTAGGATGTACTCGCCGACAGGGTTAAAAACACTTCTCCTCAAATTGAGTAGAGTGGTATCTATGTGCGTTCTTGGCAAAGATAAACTCATAGAGCTGAACCAAAAGTACAATATTATAACCCCTTTCAATGAGGCGCAGCTCGACGGCGACAGCTACATCCTCACGGTTGGGCAAGACACAACGCTGCATTACCTCGAACACCAGAACGTCATCTCCCACGAGATAGTTTTCACCCCCCCCAATTGCATAGCCTACCTCACGGCCAAGAGCAGGTACGGGAGAATGGGTCTCTCTTTCCTTAACGCCGCCAAGGTCCACAGCGGGTTCTGCGGGAGGCTGGCTCTTGAGATTGTCAACCTGAGCAATGACAGGAGACCTATAACAATTAGGAAGGGCGATCCATTCATGCACATCGAGTTCATCACTAGGGAGGGCGCACCCTCTCCATATGAGGGGGAGTACCAGTTCCAGTACATGACCAACGAGGAGATAAACCAATACCTCCCCATACTCAGGCGCACGATCCCAAACTTCGAAGCCCTCTCAAAACTGTGGCTGAAGAAGAAGTTGAACCACTGACCTATTGGAAGAGGAAATCTACTCCGTGAACTTCCAGAGCTCGTCTCCAACATGATGTACGTTCTTAACGGCTTTTCCTTTCTTTTTCTCCCTGATGTCCTTAGGATCCATCAGCATTATGCCGACCGCCAGTGGTTTTCTGTACTTCTCCTCAACGACCACGGCAACACTCCCAGAGAGCGCCCTGTCGTCCACTTCCCTTATACCAGGCGCCATGACGTCTGCCCCGTTGACTATGAAGGGCACAGCCCCCATATCCACGACCACTTTTGGCAGTTTGTCAATGATCTCCTGGCAGGCGCGCAGGCAGGGCACAAGAATTTCCCTCATGCGGAAGAGGAGGGGTCTGCCATCCTGCAAATAAACTACCTCTCCCTTTGAAGTCTCGAGCAGCTCAATGGGTCTCTTCCTGTCAAGCACCTCGTAAACGAATGGGTACTTATCTCTGACCTCTTCAAGTAATTCCTTCTGCTCTTTAGAGCTCAGAGGGTGCCTCTTTTTTATGATCAATTTCAATATCTCCGATAGGCTTAAATAACGTCTCTCATAAACCGAGATTGCTAATTAACCTTTACGGCAGGAATGAGTCATGAGTGAATATGGTGCCACCGAAATGCTCACGGAATCCCTCGGCTCCTTCGTCTTGGTCAAATTAAAGGGGGGGAGGGAGGTACGTGGGCTGATGAAGAGCTTCGACCAACACTTGAACCTAGTTCTGGAGAATGCTGAGGAACTGATGCAGGACAGAGAGCCCAAGAAACTCGGGACAATAATTGTCCGAGGAGACAACGTAGTAATAGTATCCCCGTCACCGAGGTGAGCTGAATGAAGGGCACAACTTCTATGGGAAGAATGGGACGTGGCAAGACACACATCACTTGCAGAAGGTGCGGTCGTCACAGCTACAACATAAGAAAGAAGTTCTGTGCTGCATGCGGCTACGGAAAGACTCCCAGGCGAAGGGATTAGAGGGGGCTCATTTTTGTCAACAGAAAAGGAGAAATTGCCCCTCTCGGAATTTTACAGGGTAATAGACTACATCACAATATCCAAGTCCCAGAAGTGGTGGTCTGCTGCAGTTCTGACCGAGGCTTACGGTAAGAGGACGGTGGCCCTCTACCTCTGGACCAACAAGAACGGCAAATGGACACGTAAGCACAAGTACGTGATCAGTAGCAAAAACGACTGGACGACTGTGAAGAACGCCGTCGAAGCCCTCCTCGAGAAGATCTCTCAATAAAAAACAAAAGAGTAACGTTAAAAAAGGGCTTCACTAAAAAAAGAGGCTAGGGCCGGTAGCTCAGACTGGCAGAGCGCCCGCTTGGCAATGCGGGCCAGGAGCTGCCACCGCACCAGAGTGCGGGAGGCCACGGGTTCAAATCCCGTCCGGTCCACCACGCGTTGTTTGGATTCTGACAAAGCACTTTTGAAAATCAAGTTAAACTTTTAGCGGCAATTAACATTGTGAGCGGGAAGTCCCCATCCGACAAGGGGATGAGAGCCATAAACTATATACCCATTCTTCCTTCTGTACCTTTTCAGATGCAGGGAGGGGCCACCCCTAAAGCGCCTGTGTGCGTCCGATGGCACATATGAAATGTAATGTGAGGCCTGACGGCTTGGTCTATGCCCAGGCAGGCTGAGATCTGACGATGAGGGAATGCCCTACGGATGAAGCAGGAACCTTTAGTACCCTGAAAGGGGAAAAGTCTCCGCAAAACGCCTCCCAATCAGAGGTTGTGAGGGGAAGTGGAAAGGAAAGCCAGGAGCCCGGGGATAGACCCATGGGAGGAGATCATCTATTCGCGAACATCCATCAAAGAGAGGCTTATCTGTCTAACAAACCTATTCGCCTTTAACCCGTCTATCAGACCCCTCAACCTCTGGGCCTCTCCTCTGACAACAATGACCTCCAGACATGCGCCCTCATTCACATGAAAGTGGAAGAATGCCGAGATAATGTCACCAAACTCATGCTGAAGCTTCAGCTGTTCCTCCCCTTTCTCATTCTTGTTGTAGAGGACAGTCAGCGTTGCGACAACTCTTCCTTTAAGGCCCTCAATGCCCCTGTACTCGGATATGTATTTCCTGAGTGCCTGCCTGAGGACCTCTGATCTGCTGGCGCACCACTCTTTGCCCAATATCTTGTCCAGCTCCACGAGCAAATCATCCGGGATTGATAAGCTTATGACAACCATAGTCTAGCCCCACATTTACCTTTAACTCTTTTAGCTTTGTCTCTGTCTCTAGTTTTTGTTTTACCTTTAGTTTTGGCTTTACTTTTACTATTATATTTAATTTCTGATTTCACATTTGAAAATATTTTGCAAATATTTTCATTATGGCTGTCGATTATGTCCCGTGACAATCTTTTCCCAAGAGACTGCACCCGGCTGTGATCCGAACCGCAATCTAAAGTTAAGCTTGGGCATAACCCACCCCCCAAACCAAAATCCAGATCTGAATCTATTAAACTCGTATCTTGGGTCATTCACTTCCCCTTCCTAGCCAGAGCGGTAGTGACCAAGTAAATCAGCACCATGGTGAAGACTATTACCCCGCTCGTAGCCACGTTGTAAAATGTGGATACCATTATCCCCGCCACCACGCTTGCCAAACCTATTAGAACCGTTGAGGTGATGGTCTTCGCAAAAGAGGCTCTAAGTTGCAGCGCCGTCAGTGCTGGGATGACTATAAGCGCCACGACCAGTATTATCCCTATTATCTTGATGGAAAGTGTTATTGTTATCGCGACTATCAGGTTGAACATGGTCAAGATTGCGTTCACTGGTATGCCCATCATCCCCGCACCCCTCTCATCAAATGTGATCGCTAAAAGCTCCTTGTGGAAGATGGTCAGGAAGGATATAATGACCATGCCCAGCACTAAGATCATCAATAGGTCAGACCTGCTGATGGTTAGTATGGAACCAAATAGATAACTGAAGAGATCCACACTAAATCCGCCAGCAATGCTTATGATGATCAGCCCCGTGGAGAAACCGACGGCGAGCATCAGGGCTATCGCAGAGTCGGACTCAGCTAGCCCCTTCCTCTTCATATGGCTAATACCGAAGACCGACACAATAGATATCCCGAGCGCGGTTATTAGGGGATCTATTCCCAAGAGTAGCCCGAGTGCCACGCCGCCAAAAGCCGTGTGCGCCACCCCGTCCACAATCATCGCCTCCCTCCTGAGAACTAGGAATAGACCGATCCACGCACAGGCAAAGCCCGCTGCCAAGCCCCCCAAAATGGCATTCTGGAAGAACTGATACCCCAGCAACTCCACTAGTGACGCAGAAGGGCTAATGAAGCCAGTCAGACCTGCACTCTCAATTATACCATTTAGGCCAGCTGCGCCTACAGCCCCTATCAAGCCTTGAACTCCCCCTTACATTCATGCCTATGGAAAACAAAGTGGAAGTGCTCCCCATACGCTTTCCTCAAAACCCCCTCTATGTCCACATCCGGTCTGATCTCCGCGACATTAACCTCCTTGTTAACACATATCACCTTTGACATCCTGCAGAAGACCGCTGAAAGATCATGAGAGACCATCATTATCGTAATGCCCCTCTTTTGGTTGAGGTCGCTCATCTTCTGGTAGAACTTCTCCTGCGTGACGGCATCTATGCCTGCCACAGGCTCGTCCAGGATTATCACATCTGGGTCTCTGACCAAAGCCATGGCAACGAACATCCTCTGCTTTTGCCCCCCAGAGAGCTCCCCTATCCTCCTCTCCGCGACCTCCGAGAGGCCCATGAACTCCAGGGCAGAATCAACCTCGTCCCAGTCTATTTTGCCAAGCCTCCTCCCAATTTTTTTCCTTCCAAGCCTACCCAACGAAACGAGCTCCCTGACCGATAGCGGGAAGTTGGCATCGAAATTGATGGCATCTTGAGGAACAAAAGCCACTCTCTCCCACTCGTCAAAAGACTCTACACTCTTCCCGAAAAGCCTGATTGTGCCGCTCGCCTTCGGGATCTGCCCAAGGATTGCCAGGAGCAGGGTGGTCTTCCCACCCCCATTTGGGCCCACTATTCCCACGTAGTCCCCCTTCAAAACCTCGAAGTTTGCATCCTTTATCACAAGAGCCCCCGACCTGTTCACATTGAGGTTTCTCACCTCTATTACCACATCTTTGCCCATTCCATCTCACGCCCTCCAATTTGATTTGAAAGCTTTTCTAATTGAGGCTGTGCGGCCCGTAACAATATGACTAGACGGGTGGCTTGACACACCTTCATATGATCTGGCCTACTTTGCATTTTTCTCCCCCTTCATGGGTCCATCAGCCCCACTCTGAGCGCCTCAAGGTTTGCCTCCAGCTGCCCTAGGTAATCTTTTCCGTCCGCAGGTCCCAAGGCTAGATAGAGCTTCATAACTTGCACATACCATCCGGTCCTAGCCTCAACCTCACTCTTAAGCGCCATAACATACGAAGCAGAGTAGGCGGGATCCAAGTAGATCACTCTAATTTTGTTCTCAGTCATCATGTCCACAAGGTCTCTGAGGGTTTGGGTGCTCGGTTGCTGGTCTGCAGAGATGCCTATGATCCCTTGCTGCCTGAAACCGTACCTCGCCGCCAGGTAACCGTAAGCCTCGTGGGCAACAATGATTACCTCCTTTGTCTTGTTGGCGAGCTCCTTCTGGTACCTTTCGTCCAAATCTTCTAGGTGCTCTTTGAGGGCCTCAAACCTCTCCTGGTAATATTTCATGCCCGAAGGGTCCTTCTCAACCAGCGCAGAAAAGATTCTCTCTGCCTGCCTGACAGCCATGTAGGGAGACAACCATATGTGCGGATCATAATCGCCCCGCCCCTCAGCAAGACTGCCTTCATGCCCGCCCCCTAATGGCAGTAGCTCAAGCCCTTGACTGGTATCCACAACGAGCTTCCCGCTCATGTTTATGGAATTGAAGATCTCTCCCATCCACCAGTCGAGCCCTCCCCCGTTGAGTACTACAACATCTGCCTCGCTCACGGCGATCATATCCGAGGTTGAGGGCTGCCAGGAGTGGACCTCTGTGTTGTACGGAATGAGGGTCCTTACGGAGACCCTATCCCCTCCTATCTCCCCAGCCATGTAGGCTAATGGATAGAATGTCGCCAATACCTTTACCTTTGGGCTGGGTGTGCTATTGGGGTTCTGGAAGTTGGTCGAGAGTAACGCAGCAGAAGCGGATATTGTTAAAACCAGTAGAAGGGCTAGCCACCCCCTCCTCAATTGCCACACCTAGGTCTGTAACACCCTCCAGCCTTATTAATTTTTCCAGAATTTTTATTAAAAAATAATATTCATTATTAAGAAACTTAATAATATGGAACGGCAAAATTGTGCTGCCAGAAAATTAGACGACTTACCCGCCAAGGGGAGCATGATTTTTTGCACTCGGTATCTCTAATTTCACCACAATTCTAATATTCCGAACCTTGCCTCAGAAGCAATTTGATAAGCATGCCTGAAACCACAAAGAGCACTGCAGGGCAACCTCCAACTCCTATTGGCATTGAGGATGCACTATCGCTCAAAGAGGAGATGCTGCTCTCATTACTTGGCTCTTCGCCGTCTGGTCTTTCCTCCGGGAGAGCCGCGGAGCTCCTCGAAGTTTATGGTCCGAACGAAATAACTAAGAGGAAAAGATCCGCTGCAACTTCTCTTTCATTGCATTTCAGGAACCCTCTAGTCATCATATTACTCGTGGCTGGCGCCATTGCTGGGTTTTTGGGGGAGGTCACAAACGCTGTAATAATCTACACAATCGTTGCCATGAGCGTGGGTCTGTCATTCTATCAGGAGTCAAAGGCAGAAAGAGCTGCAGAGTCCCTGAGGAGGCTTGTTGCCACAACCGCCACTGTCATCAGGGACGGCATTCGACAGGAGATCCATGTGAATAAACTCGTGCCTGGGGATATAATCCTCCTCGCGGCAGGCGACCTTGTGCCTGCAGATGCTAGGGTCCTCTCAGCCAAAGACTTTTTTGTGGATCAGTCTGCTCTGACTGGGGAATCCATCCCTGTGGAAAAATTTCCTGAACCCATCCCGGTGACCGGCTCTATCGTGGATTGGAAGAACTTTGTGTTTATGGGGACATCCGTGGTCAGTGGATCTTGTACTGCGGTGGTGGTGAGGACTGGAAACCGGACGGAGTTCGGAAAGATAGCGAAGAGTCTCGTTAAACCTCCCCCCGAGACCGAGTTTCAGAGGGGGTTGCGGAGGTTTGGCGCCCTCATAATGCAGACAACATTTGCTCTTGTCATCTTTGTCTTTTTTGTTCTTGCTATGCTCAAGGAGGACCCACTCCAGTCCCTGTTGTTCGCAGTAGCCTTGGCTGTGGGGCTCACACCCGAACTTCTTCCCATGATACTTACCATCAACTTGTCCCGCGGTGCCATGGAAATGTCCAAAAAAGGCGTCATAGTGAAGCGTCTTGCCTCCATACAGAACTTCGGGAACATGGACGTTCTCTGTGCCGACAAGACTGGCACCATCACAGAGAACAGAGTGGTCCTAATCCTTCACGTCAACATTGATGGCGAGGACGACGAGAAAGTCCTGCTTTACTCTTACCTGAACAGCCTATACCAGACGGGCCTGCGAAGTCCACTCGACGACGCCGTCCTTTCTCACAAACCCATTGACGCCTCGCGGTACAAGAAGGTCGACGAGGTCCCGTTCGATTTCACCAGACGGAGGGTCTCCGTGGTGGTGGACTTTGAAGGCGAGCGTCTATTCATCACAAAGGGTGCCCCTGAGGAGATATCCAAAATCTGCTCTTACTACGAGTCTGGTGGGCAGATCTCAGACAAAACATACGAGGTCGAGAAAAAAATCCAGCAGAAGTTCATGGAGCTGAGCGAGGAGGGCTACCGCGTCCTGGCAATATCATACAAGCGCCTGAAAGAGGCTAAAATGAGATACTCGATCTCCGACGAGTCAGAAATGGTATTCTTGGGCTTCATAGCCTTTTTAGACCCGCCCAAGGAGACCGCAAGGGAATCCATAAAACTACTAGAAAGGTCTGGTATCAAGCTCAAGATCTTGACCGGCGACAACGAGATCGTCACCAAGAAGATCTGCAAAGAACTTGGAATCGAGGTTGAAGGGGTGGTTCTGGGCAGCGAGCTTCCCCAGATTAGCGATGAGGCCTTGTCAGTTGTAGTTGAGAAGGCGAATATATTTGCAAGACTCACGCCCGCTCAAAAGAACAGGATATTAAACGCGCTGCGGTACAACGGTCACGTGGTAGGGTTTCTGGGCGATGGCATTAACGACGCCCCATCAATGAGGATCGCCGATGTGGGGATTTCTGTGAACAACGCAGTTGATGTTGCGAAGGAGTCTGCGGACATAATCCTCCTGGACAAGGATCTAACTGTTCTGAACGAGGGGGTGCTTGAGGGCAGGAAGACCTTCGGTAACACCATGAAGTACCTCCTAATGGCCATCAGCTCAAACTTCGGCAACATGTTCAGTGCCGCTGGCGCGTCCATATTCCTTCCATTCCTTCCAATGTTGCCAATACAGATCCTCCTCAACAATTTCCTCTACGATTTGTCGGAGTTTGCCATAACCACCGACAGAGTTGATGAAGAGTATCTGCAGAAACCCAAGAGATTGAACATTTCGCTGATAAGGCGGTTTATGATTTTCTTCGGCGGGATCAGCTCGCTCTTCGACTTCCTGACCTTCTTCCTCTTACTGACGGTGTTCATGGCTTGGGACAAGCCCGCACTTTTCCAGACAGCTTGGTTCATAGAGTCCTTATGCACCCAGACGCTGGTAGTCTTTGTCATCAGGACGAGGCGGACCCCGTTCTACCGGAGCAAGCCCAGCAGGGCGCTCCTCCTAACAACCTTCTTCATATTGCTATTCGCTCTGTCTCTCCCATTGACCGTCATTGGATCTTGGTTTGGATTCATAGCGCTGCCCCCGGTGTTCTACCCGCTCTTATTGATTATAGTAGGGTCGTACTTGGCCATGGTGGAGTTTACAAAGGTCCTATTCTACCACCATTACAAGGAACACGTCTCAACTTCTGCATGAGCAAAAGAAAAGGGATACAACCCAGTTCTCGATATGATCCGAAAAACGAACTATTGGCCAAGAGCGGTTCTTTAATTGTCTCGGCGGGAAGTCCCCGTCCAATAGGGCGGGGTAGTTCACTTGTGGCAATGCTCTAGCGGGCTGATTGACGATCATGACCCGGTTTTTTAAAAAGATGAAAAGGTGATGGCACATGAAAACCCTTTTCTTAAGCGATGCGAATTGAAGGGTCCAAAAAAGTTACGGGCGCTTTTGGAGCAAGAAAAAATCAAGCTACGAAATACTTGGAAGGATCTTAAAATAGCGCGGGATACGCATCAGCCAAGAGATGCGCGCACCTAGCACCCACACACGATCAACAGGATTGAAACAGACGCCCCAATATCGAAAGATTCGCCAAGGTTAAGTGGGCCGGTCCGGACTCGAACCGGAGACCACCGCCGTGTCAGGGCGGTATCCTAACCAAGCTAGACGACCGGCCCGCTGATTACTGACTACTCTACTGATAGATTTGTATATTTATCTTTTCTTCGCAAAAAAGTCTGTATGAGATTATGAAAAGTGTGCCATATTCAGCGATCCTTTTCAGATTCGGCGATGAAGCCCCCTGCTTCAATTAGGGGAAGACCCCGAACAGCTCATCTTTTCAGTTCTGAGGACAGCGCGGCTCGGATCTTCCCTTCGTCTATTGCATCCTCCCCGCTCAGTACCTTCCCACCAATTGTGATAGTTGGAACATGCTCTGTGTTCAGCATTAAAAGCTCCGCCAGAGCTTCTGGATCTTCGATGTCCATCTCCAAAACATGTGCCTCGTAAGACGCTCCAAAATCTGGCAGCACCATCTGAAGGAGTTTTTTCGCCTTCCTGCAATTTGCGCACCCCTCATGCGTGAAGAGCTTAATCATTGGTCCTGCACCAGCAATTGGATTTGAAATCAGGCAGCATTAATAAACTTCACCGGCGCCAGATAATATTAATTGTGCACAAAATAAACTGGGAGGCTCAGGAATGGATGTTCTTGAGGCCATAAAGGCCCGAAGGAGCGTGAGGCGCTACAAAGAAGACCCTGTACCAGAGGATCTCGTTGAGAAATTGCTGGACGCGGCGAGATGGACGCCGACAGGTGGGAACATGCAGCCATGGAGGTTCATAGTCGTCAGGGAGAGGACTTTGCTCGACTTGCTTAAAAAAAGTCTCGCCGGGATATCTCGGTGATGCTCCTCTAGCCATTGTGATCTGCTCGGACAAGGAGCACTCATACAGGGTCGGCGGTCAGCTTGCCAAGGATTACTTGACAATAGCAGACTGCTCCATGGCTGCCGCAAATATTACTCTGGCGGCGCATGCGCTGGGTCTGGGGACATGTGTGGTCAAGTCATTCTCACACAGCGCGGTGAAGGAACTACTCAACATCCCGAGGGGCGTAGAGCCGGAGCTGATTGTAGTAGTGGGCTACCCCGCAAGCATACCTAAACCCCCGCCAAGGGAGCCACTTGAGAGGATCGTGTACCTGAACAGGTACGGGGAGAATTTCAAGAAAGGAGACCAAGAAAATACGGGAAAGGTTGAGGAGACGGGGAATGACTACCTCTTCGAGTTGGCCCTTTTCTTGGCAACGAGCGCTCAGGGATGCCTAAACGAGCCGCCGCTCTATGGGCCATTCCGGCTACTCGATGCCCTCAGCAGGCTGATAGATCTGCCGGAGTACGGAGGTGAGTTGACCAAAGATCCCTTTCTAAGGGATCTCAAGAATTTCGTGGACTCCAAGAAGTTCCTTGTGATGCATGACGTTGAGGGTTTCAAAAGAGCCATAGATGAGGTTGTTATGATGCTCACGACCGAGGCAAAGAAGAGATACCTTATAAGTAAATGCTTAACAAGAGAGGATTGTGGGCAGGAGATGAAAAATCCTTCCCAAGAAAACAAATATGGTGTTCAAAACGAGCACCCCTCAAAGAGATTTTCTTAAATTTGTCAGGGAGCACGGACAGCCCTACTCCGAGATGCTGTCCATAGACCTGAATAAGGGCGATAGGTCTTACTTTGAGTGGTTTCTGGCAGCCTTTCTCTACTCAAAGCCTATCAGAGAGGAGACTGCCACTAAAACATTCAAGCTCTTTAAAAGATACGGGCTGGCAGACCCAGAGTCGCTCCTGAAGGTCGGCTGGGAGAGGATAGTGGATGTGCTGGACGAAGGGGGTTACACCAGATACGACTTCAGCACGGCGGACAGAATACTCGACATCTGCGGTAACTTGATGAAGGAGTACGGCGGGAGCCTGAGCAGAGTCCACGAACTTGCTAGTGACAGCAGGGACCTGGAGAAGAGGCTGAGGAGGCTAGGCAAGGGGGTTGGTCCTGTGACAGTCTCTGTCTTCCTTCGGGATATGAGAAAGGTGTGGAGAAAAGCTGATCCCCAACCAACCCCAAGGGTAGCAGATGCCATGAGGGCGCTCAACATTTCGGATCTTGAAGAATTCGCAAAGAGCCTAAATGTGGGCAGGGTGGAGTTGGAAACCGCCCTCCACAGGTACTCAAGGAAGGCTAGGTCTGCCAAAGTAAAAAGGGTGAGATAAAGATGAAGTACGTATTCGGTCCTGTCCCCTCTAGGCGCCTCGGAGTCTCGCTTGGAATAAACAACATACCCAAGAAGTATTGCACGTACTCGTGCGTCTACTGCCAGGTCGGCAAGACCACGAATCTGACTGTGAATAGGAGGCCATTTTTTAAGCCTGAGGATGTTCTTAGGGACGTGTTGCTCGCCATTAGGGGGTTCAAGAAGGAGATTGACTATGTCACATTTGTACCTGACGGCGAGCCCACATTGGACATAAACTTGGGCAAGATCATTAAGATGATAAAAGAGAACGTTAAAAACAAAGTTGCCATCATAACTAACGGCTCCATAATAAAATCTGCATTTTCCGACCTAGCCGAGGCGGATCTCGTCTCTGTGAAGGTAGATGCTGTTGTTGATGAAATATACAGGAAGGTTAACAGACCCCACCCAAGCCTCTCGTTAACCGCCGTTCTTCGAGATATTGAAGAATTTAGGAAGAGTTACGGAGGCATCTTAATAACTGAGACTATGCTCCTTGAAGGTCTGAACGATGGCCCAGAAAACCTATCCAAAACGGTCGAATTTTTGCGCCGAGTTTCTCCTAGAGATGCATACCTCTCAGTGCCTGTACGCCCGCCGGCGGAACCCAGCGTCAGACCCTCGCGTAGAATCTTCGAGTGGTATGAGAGCTTCATAGAATCTGGGATCAATACAAAAGTCTTAGACTATCAGGAGGAGGATAGCTTCGCGACAGCCGGATTCGAGGACCCAATTGAGGGCTTGCTGAAGATAATGGCTGTGCACCCCCTGAGGGAAGATTATGTGTGCAAGATTCTCATGGAGAGGCACATCCACCCAGATAAGGCTATAAACGACCTTATTGAGAGGGGAGCGGTTCGAAGAGTCGAGTATAACGGGAAGGTTTACCTGACTTTGGCTGACTCTGGATGCGTCCCTAAATCCTAGACCATAGGGAAAAGAATTGGTGCCTTCACCAACAACATGGAGGAATAATTAGAGATATATCACAAAATATATAAACAACTGTGTGGTTATCACATCACAAATCAAGAGTAAGGGTGATTAGTTTGAAGTTGGCTGTAGTAACGGATGATGGCGTCAACGTGAGTAAGCACTTTGGGAGAGCTCCCTATTATCTGGTAGTCGAGGTAGAAGGGAGCTCCGTCAAGGAGAAGAGGCTGGTCCCCAAGCTGGGTCATACTCAGTTCCACGGGGTACACCAACAAGAATCAAGGGGTCCACACATGGGATCGGACCAGAAGCATAGGGCTATAATTAACCCCGTCTCCGACTGTCAAGTGGTTATCTGCGGCGGGATGGGGATGGGCGCCTATCAGTCATTGATGTTGAACGGAATTCGCCCCATAATAACCAACATAGACAGCGCAGACGAAGCGATAGATGCTTACCTCAATAACAGGATGGAAGATCACCCTGAGCTGCTCCATTAAACCCTTCGGTGATTATTCCCATTAATCTGCGGGCAAAACTTTTTTTCAAATATATGGCCTCCCCTTAATTCCTCTTTTCTCTTGGAACATTTTAGTCGAGGATCAGGAGTTCTCCGCGTGAACCATCATAGGGCCTGATAATCGCTCTCTTCCTGTCGATTTCATCCAAGCGCAAACCATCAATCCGCGTCCCCATGAGTGCCGGTATGGAAAACTCCCTGCTAACTATCGCGAGGTGCGACCCTACACCACCCGACGTGCAGACCACGCCCGCCAGTTTGGGCAGTATAGGTCCCAGCGTGGTCACGCCCGCATCTTCGACCAACACGATCTTCCTCTCTGCACCCTCTTTCCAAAGCTCTATGACGTCTTTAGGCGACCTAACTACCCTCAGCTCGCCCTCTGCCACGCACCCTAGGGTTATCAGCCCCTCACCAACCCTCTTCATCGCGACCACAACACATCGGATTCCATTAAGGCTTTTTGCTGGAATGGTATTATAATTGTCGTGCACGATTCTTAAGCTTTATTTTGTGCTAAATAAATAACTTAAGAGGGGTCATGTATGGAGCTCTCAAAGATCAACGAGCAGATTGCCCACCTTAGTAGAGTCTTCGCCGATATAATACTGGAAAGGGGCTTCCTTGACTCCAAGATCTTCCCAGTCAACGCCTACATCTGCCTGGCATTCTACCAGACCTACGAGAGGCTCTATGAAGTCATGAGTAGGGTCTGGAAGATGATAACGCCTGAAGAACTGGCTAGGCGCAGCAAGAGGCTTTTGTCGCCAATAAATGCCCTCTCCATAACATACCTTTGGCTTTACTACTCACTAGCCAGGATGGGCGCAATTTACAACAAGTACGGTGGCAACCCCTCAATGGAGCCTGCTGAGAAGCGCGAGCAGTGGCGCTTCATGTTAGAGCACTGGTACCGTCTGGCTACCAACTACTTCGACTCTGGGAAGCCCACAGTTGCGTCCTCAGGAAAGAAGAACATCGCCCTGAGCGAGGAGTCCTTGAACTGGATAAGGGACCACCTCCAGCCTGTGGACGTTGACCAGACGGTGAGGGCAAGACGCGCCATAGGGTCCATAGACCTTTACGCCTTCCTGGAGGAGTGCGACGCCAGGGCTAAGATCGTAAACCACGGCCCATACACCCTCGGTAACGGAGAGATCCTCGTCATATCTGAGTACATCAACCTTTACGATGGGAGGGGGAGGTTGTGGCTCCCTTGGTCCGCAACGGAAGCCAAACTTCCAACGTCAACCCTCGGTGTAGCCATGACCATAAGGGGGGCGAGGGCGACCTTCAACGACATTGGAACTATGACGATCGAGCCTGCGGATTACTCAAGGCTTGTCACAAAGATGGTTGCCTACACCGAGAAAGGGGGAGGCATCGCCGAGGTCCAGCTCGAGGACCTCCAGGCATACGCCGAAGCTGCAGACAGAGCCCACATGGAACTTTACATGAAGTTCTCCCAGATGGACAGGAAGGGTCTCATCTTGGCGGGTGCCACTGCATACTGGAGGGGGTTTGCCCGCTACACAGATCAGGTTGGGATCACAGAAGAAGTGGACTGGAGCCTCTCGAAGAGCGTGCTGGACGAATACCTCCCATACTTCTTGAAGAACGACGAGGACCCTGCGTTATCCCGCATCAAGATGAAGATCATCAAGATGAAGGCACTGCCCTTCCTAAAAGAGAAGGACCCGATCCTCTACTACCTGCCCTGATAGCGTTTCTCCTAAGGCACAAAAATTTTCATCTCGGATACCGCAATTGTTTGCACCAATGAAATCCATACAAGGTTCGGTGGCAACTCTCCATCTGGCTTAATCACATGAATCCTCCCGATGAGGGGCTCACGCAGTATAGGGCTTCAGGCTTTGCAATAACCTGTGTTAGTGTGGTGTTGACAAATAAAAACACGCAACCAAATACAATACAAAAATGAGATAAATATAGTCCACTAAATATTACGTCTGGATGCAAAAATGCTAACACCAAAAGATGATGACGACTACCTTCACGCACCATCTCAAGGCCCAGACTGGCGGGAGAGCTATTACTTCAACTTCGTTGACGCCAAAAACGGCATATCTTCGTTCTCAACTATAGGCCTCCTCCCGAACCTGGGGCGGCGGGAATTCGTTTTTGCCCTATTCTACGGCGAGCGCCAGAAAATCTACTACAACGAAATATCCGGGCGGTTTGAATGCGACCTTTCATCGCTCTCAGACGGGCACCTCTCATACGAATTGATAGAGCCAATGCGCCTGTGGCGGATATGCTTCTCGGACAAGGATTTGGATGCTGAGCTGCTATGGAAGGCACGCCTCTCTCCCTACTCTTTTGGGAAAGGCAGTGGCACATCGTGGGCTGAGCACTTCGAACAGTCTGGGATCATCTCTGGAGCCGTCCGACTCCCAGATGGTGAAATGGTGATAATCAACGGGCTCGGTCATAGGGACAAGAGCTGGGGGTCCAGGAGTTGGCACATTGACAGCTGGTTTGCCCTCCACGCCCAATTCGACCAGATCTCAATAGGCCTGAGGAGGGATGTTGTTAAGGGAAAAACTTTTGTATCAGGTGCCGTGCTATCCGAGGGTCCGCCTGACCCTATCTCCAGTGTCGAAGTTAAGGTCGAACAGGTGGACGCCCACGGCGTTCCAACCAAGGCTAAAACCACAATCATTACGGCGAAGGGGAACGCTTACAGCCTCTCATCATCGCTGATTTCGCCAAACAGCTATGCCAAATTCTCGCGCAAATTCCCTGGCGGCGTCACGGAGTTGTTCGAAGGCATGGCATTCCACCGCTGTGAAGAACTGGGTCAGACGGGCACAGGTCTTTTGGAATGGCTATGTACCAAAAGCAACTCAAAGTGATTTTTCGAAAACTAATTTCGCAAATTCTTCGGGGGGGCGTAAAAACATTAAGTTTTTGCAGCCTGTGTTTGAGCCTGCTGGGGCTTCTTGTAATGCTGCACCATATTTGATCTCGAGGTGTCCGCGAGCTCAAAGTTCGTAGTCATGGTTATAGCCTTCCTGGGACAGGCGTCCGCACACTCGCCGCAGAATATGCACCTGTCCAAGTGGTACTCTATCCCGGCATCTGGACCCTTGGGGATCATCTTTATCGCTGCCGTTGGACACGCATTCTGGCAGAGGACGCAGAGTATGCACTTCTCCATGTCCCAAACAGGTCTCCCCCTCAGACCTGGAGGCACTATTCCTGGTTCAAATGGATACTTCACCGTTGCTGGCTTTCTGAAGATCTGCCTTGCCGCCTCCCTGAATAGACTCACACAATCACCCTCCAATCCCAAATTGGACAAGTAGTATCTGGACTATCATTAAAGGCAGCAAGTATGTCCACATGCCTGAGGTCATCTGGTCGATCCTGAACCTTGCAAAGATCGCCCTTACGAACGAGATCAGCAATAACACAATTATGCTCTTCAAAATGAGGATAACCACAGGCGGTATAAAGAACAGAGGCTGCGCACCGCCGAGGTAGAGGGAAGCCACAAGTGTGGAGGCCACCACCAGCTCCAGGTCCTTCCCAAGCCTGAATAGGGCCAGCCTCCTCCCTCCGTACTCTGTCAGCCACCCCGCAACTATCTCAGTCTCCGCCTCAGGGATGTCGAACGGGACGAGCTCGAGCTCTGCGAGGAGGCTTATCAGAACCGCCGCAAAGCCTATGGGTTGAAGCCAAAGGAACCATGAGGAGTTCGCTGCCTGCCACTGGGCTATCTTCGTCAGCGAAAGGGAGTGCGCGCTTATCGCAGGTCCTATCAGAGCCAGCCCAAAGGGTATCTCATAGCTCAGCATCTGCAGGGCAGACCTGATGCCCCCAATCCTGCTGAAGCTCCCAGCCGAGCTCCACCCGGCGAGGAATACTGTCAGGGTTATCAGTGCTGAAACGAACATCAGGAAGATCACATCGCCCTCGAAGGCTATGAGCGCGCTCCCAGTTATCGGTATCACGAATAGGGCGATGAGCGGCAGCGTCGCGTAGACGATCGGTATCGCCGAGAAAACGGGCCTCTCACAACTGGCCGGAACTATGTCCTCCTTGGAGAGCAGTTTTATGAAGTCTGCAACTGGCTGGAGGATGCCAGACCTACCAGTGTAGAGTGGTCCTATCCTGTTTTGGACTCTAGCGAAGAACTTCCTGTCTATCCACTCGTATAGGAAGGCAAGACCAAATAGGAATGCCATCCCTGGATAAATAAAGACTCCCACGATCTCGTATAGGACCACCTTGCGCCACCCTCTTTTATATCAAGCTTTTTTGACCGTTATTGTCATACGGTCCATACAAGAGAAGCAGGGGTCTATTCCTGCCAGAATCATCGGAATGTCAGCCACATGCGCTCCTATTAGGGTCTGGCAGACAGACGCCAAATTACCTAGGGTTGGGGAGCGGACCTTGTATCGCTCTGGCTTGGCGGTTCCGTTTGATCTTGCGTAGTGAATAAGCTCGCCCCTTGGCGCCTCGACCCTCCCGACCGACTCATTCGGAGCTATTGTCCTCGGAGGCGGCACCCTTATCTTCCCCTCCGGGAGGTGGTCCAGCGCGTACCTGATTATGTTGGCGCTTTCGATCATCTCCTCACACCTGACAATAGTCCTGGCATAAACGTCGCACCCGTCGTGAGTAATCACGTTGAAGGGTATCTCCCCATACGCCAGGTACGGATCATCAGCCCTTACGTCACTCTTTATCCCGCTCGCCCTGAGGGTCGGACCTACGGCGCAGAGTGAGATGGCATCCCTTGGCTTGAGTATCCCGACGCCTTTTGTCCTCTTTAGGAACGTCTGCTCGGTCTCGAGGACCTTCATGTACTCCTTCACGTTTCCCTCAAACCTGTCCATGAACTTCTTGATCTTGTTCGCCTGCTCGTTTGTTATGTCTCTCCGGACCCCCCCTATTGTGTTGATAGCGTGCGTGACCCTGTTGCCCGAGATCTCCTCCATCAGGTCCATTATCATCTCTCTGTCGCGCCAAAGGTACATGAAAAGGGTGTCAAAGCCGGCCTCATGGGCTGCTATCCCTACCCAGAGGGAGTGGCTGTGGAGGCGTTCTAGTTCGGCCATTATGAGCCTGATGTATACCGCCCTTGGCGGCACCTCCAGCGGAATGAGCCCCTCTACGGTCTGCGTGTAGCATGTGGTGTGCGCGTGGGAGCATATCCCGCATATCCTTTCCGCCAGGTAGAGGTTGTGCAGATACGTCTCTTGCTCGAACGCCTTCTCGACCCCTCTGTGAACGTATCCTATCCTCGGCGTCACCTTCACCACTATGTCTCCATCCACCTCGAAGAGGAAGTACTCCGGCTCCTTCAAGGCAGGGTGCTGTGGACCGAAAGGTACTTTTATTGTTGATCCGTAACTCATTATCCTCCACCCCTTGCTATCCTATTCAACTCCTGAACAGTGTACTCCTTCCTCAAGGGGTAGACCCCCTCCGGCCACCCCTCGGGTAGTATTAGGGGTCCCATGTTTGGGTGCCCCTCGAACTCTATCCCCAGCAAGTCGTGGATCTCCTGCTCGTAGAAGATGGCGCCAGGGATCAGGTCTGTTATGGTTGGAACTTTCGGGGCACTCTTGGGAACCTTCACTCCGATGGAGATCTCCACCGAGTACTTGTAGGAGAAGTGGTACAGGAGCTCCATCTCCTGACCCAGGTCCACCCCAGTTATGGTGGACAAGTGCCTAAGCTCCAGATCATCTATTAGGCGGGAGAGGAACTTTTTGAAACCATCAGCCTTTACTCTTACGAATATCCTCCTCTCCTTGGGTCTCTTTATCTCGACTATATCCTCTTTGTAACCTTCAAGCCTTTTGATTAGATCCTCCATTATCTCCTCCACTCCCACTTAACTTGTTCAACAGCTTGGCTATCCCGTAGATTATCGCCTCAGGCTTTGGCGGGCACCCTGGGATGTAAACGTCAACTGGTATGACCGTGTCCACCCCGCCGTGGACGCTGTAGCAGTCCTTAAACGGACCTCCGCTTGTGGCACAAGTCCCTATCGCCACTACGAACTTTGGCTCCGGCATCTGCCTGTAGATCCGAACTAGCCTCTTGGCTATCTGCATTGTTATGGGACCGGTGACCCCCAAGACATCCGCGTGCCTAGGGCTGCCCTGAAGCTTTATGCCGAACCGCTCAACGTCAAACCTCGGGGTGATGGCTGCCACGAACTCTATATCGCAGCCGTTGCAACCGCCAGTATTGAAATGGATGAGCCAGGGCGACCTGATCCGCGCCCATTTGCGAACAGACATTATTTGTGCCTCCTGGCCATCACCAAAACCATGACTGATGCGAGGGCCACTGCAGAGTATGTTGCTGGCATTATGCCCCTCTCAAAGAACGAGACTGCCATAATAAATGTTAGAACATCGAATATCAGAAAGTACAGGGCGTATATCAGGAATCTCTCCATGTTTATTCCGTGCTCTTCTATCTGAAACTCCTCCCCGCATGCATATGGGGCCAACTTTTCAGGGTCGTTTTTCGACGCATTTGGGGATATCTTACCACCGATCCAGAAGATCAGGGCGATTACAAAAACCGCGGAGAGTGCAGCCACAGGGAGTAAAAACATTGGATCGGGGCTCATTGGATTCGCCGCTCTTAAGAGCCAACATTTAAATATATAAATGGTTGATATAAGTTTTTTGTCTACTGTCAGAGGGGCGATCGATACGTCCACTCTAGAAGTATCACAGTTACTTCTGATGGTCCTCACCATTATTCTTGCAATCGGGACCTTAGAGATCAAGAAGCTGCTCTATGCGGTCCTCTCATTCTGCGGAATGTGCGTGTCCATAGGTGCCCTCTACTGGCTCTTGGACGCGCATTACATAGCAGTCTACCAGCTCTTGGTCTACGCGGGCGGGATTGTTACCTTGTTTATAGCCGCCCTCACACTCACAACATTGAAGGAGGAGAAGAAATAATGCCCCTCGACAGGACCGCCGCCGCGGGCGCATTTTTGAGCGTTTTAGCGATCCTTATATTTGCCACTATGGTCTTCCAAAACGGTTTTCCTGCCCTAGGATACACATTGGACACGAGTCACTATCTGAGCGCCCAAGGGGATATTGGTCTAGGCTACAGCCAGTTTTTGTGGGAAAACCGCAACGTTGACGTGATCGCCCAAGCCTTTGTGATGTTTGTAGCTGCATTATCATGTTTGGCGATATTCAGGGAGACAGGAGGCGGTGAGGAGTGATCGCGCCGCCCCACTACTTAGTATTCTCCTTCACCCTTTACATGATAGGCATTTACTGCCTAGTGACTAAGAGGAACATGATAAGGCTCCTCTTGGGCATAGAGATCCTCATCAATGCGGCAAACTTCAACTTCATCAGTCTGGCAAGCTCAATCCCCGGCCTCATAGATCCTTTGGCCCTGTCAATAGTAACCGTCTCGATAGGCCTGGCAGCTTCCGTGAGTGCGGTAGCCGTGATAATCATAGTCTACGCATACCGACATTACGGGACTTTAGACGTCCGCATGCTTAAGCGCCTGAAAGGCTAGGTGGATAATGATGTTCTCGCCAACAATCGACGTTTTATTAATCTTCGCCCTAACAACACCATTAATAGGTTGGCTTGTGGAACGAATCAGGAAGGTGCAGCTTTGTGGTGTTTACGCATCCATCGGACTCATGATATCGCTCTGGTATATCTACGAATTGTTTGGCAAAGTCTCTTCTGACGGCGCTCAAACATTCACGAGTTTCTTCTCCTCGCAGTTGAGGATTGACCTGCTTGGAATATTCATGGCAACGGTCTTCGTGTTGATTGGGATCTCCGCTTCTGTCTACTCCTTGAGGTACATGGAGAGGGACACAGGGATCCCCCTATTCTACTCCCTCCTCCTATTGATGATAAGCGGCATGGTTGGGACAGTCTTCTCGGGCGACTTTTTCACGTTCTTCGTATTCTGGGAGATGATGTGTATCTCCTCCTATACACTAGTCGCCTTCCGTAAGCAGAGGTGGGAGCCTATTGAGGCTGCATTCAAGTACCTCATAATGAGCTCAGCCGGGTCGGCAACCCTTTTATTCGGCATGTCCATCCTCTACGGTATTTGCGGAACATTGAACTTTCAGGGGCTCCACATAGCGCTCTCGAACGTTGGCTCGAGCGTCTGGCTTTACGTCTCAGCTATATTCATTTTGATAGGACTCGGCGTAAAGAGCGCAATAGTCCCCCTTCACACGTGGCTACCGGACGCACACTCTGCAGCACCTTCGTCCATCTCTGCCATGCTCTCAGGGGTAGTTGTCGAGACAGGGATCTACGCAATCTGCAGAGTAGGTTTTACGGTACTTTCAGGGATTCAGTCTCAATGGATTAGTGTCATAGCAATACTTAGCGTTCTGACAATGCTAGTCGGAAACCTGACTCCACTTCTGCAGACGGATCTAAAGAGGCTGCTAGCGTATTCCAGCATAGGTCATATAGGATATATGCTTGCAGGAATAGCCACAGGAACTGCGCTGGGGCTGACTGGTACTCTGATGCACATATTTAACCATGCACTCATGAAAGGCACCGCATTCCTTTGTGCTGGTGTAATCCTTTACAGACTGGAGACAAGGGAACTCAAGGAAATGTCTGGAGTGGGCAGGAGGATGCCCGTAACCGCAATTACATTCATCATCTCCCTTCTCGCATTAACGGGTCTTCCTCCGCTAAATGGATTTGTGAGTGAAGTCACCATCGTGTTGGCTACTATTGAAGCCAATATGGTATGGCTCGGAGTTGCAGTAATAATCAACAGCATAATTTCCGCTGCTTATTACATAAGGGTTATCCGGACTATACTTCAACCTGTGACCCAGAAAAAGATCGAGGAAGTAAAGGAAGGCCCACCCATTATGTTAGCGGTCCTCTGCATATTATCTGCAATGATCATAATCTTTGGAATATGGCCTGATGCCCTGATTAATTTTGCAAAGAATGCCGCAAGTGTCCTTTTAGGAGGGTAGGTGATTCTGCATGACTCAGATTGTGGATCTTGCTCCATGGCTTTGCTGGATATTGCCCACAGTTGGATCTGTTGTACATTTCGTCTTGCCCAAAAAGATGGGCAGAGCTAGATACGCAATTGTTGTACTCTTCTCATTTGCGGCGTGGCTAATGGCCCTTTTAATGATACCTTCCATGCCAATCCAAGGTTACCGTGATATTGGTGGTTTTTGGTTCTCGCTACCTAGCGGGGGCTCGGTAGGGTTAGGCTTACTGATAGATTCTTTAAGCGTTATAATGGCAAACTTGGTGGCATTTCTGAGTTTTCTGATATTACTCTACTCTTTCAAGTATATGGATGGTGATACGGGAGAGGACAGGTATTGGTTCTTTATGTCGTTCTTTATTGGCGGAATGCTGATGCTAATACTTGCGGACAACCTGATATTCTTCTTTGTTGGATGGAAGATTGTAGGTCTCTGCAGCTATGGGTTGATAGGTCATTATTATGATGATAATAGAAAATACTGGATAGGAGGTCCCCCGCCCTTCCCATTCCAGAAACCTTCAAGATGTGGGTTGAAAGCTCTGCTCGTGACAACCCTTGGAGATGTCGCTCTCCTTGGTAGTGTTATCATAATCTACCTATATTCAGGGACCTTCAACTTCATGGAGCTCTATCAAAATGCAGGTACTTGGCTACCAGAGATGGCCAAGACTCCAGGTCTCTTAACAATCACCATACTCCTGTTCTTGGCAGGACCATTTGCAAAGTCTGCACAGTTCCCGTTTCACGAATGGTTGCCAGAAGCCATGGCCGGCCCTACTCCAGTCTCTGCTCTCATACATGCAGCAACCATGGTAAAAGCCGGGGTCTACCTTGTGGCACGGACGCTTCCCATCTTCTACTTTGCCGCATGGATCGCAAGTCCAAATATCCCTGAAGCCCTCACGTTCTTTATCACAGTGGCAGTGGTGGGCGGTTTCACGGCATTCTTGGCAGGAACACAGGCAATGGTTTCTCTTGAACTTAAAAAAGCCCTTGCTTATTCAACCATGAGTGTCATAGGATACATGATGCTCAGCCTAGGCGTAGCCGGTATGAGTCCAAATGCGATCGTTGAGGGTTTCACTTCTGGCATCTTTCATCTCATAAACCATGGAATCTTCAAAGCCGCCCTCTTCCTTTGTGCTGGTGTCTTAATACATGCGTCGGGTTCCATATACATCACAGACATGAAGTTTTCACGCAGAGACATGAAGTTTACATGGGCATTTATGTGGATTGCTTCCCTTTCACTCGTAGGAGTGCCCCCCCTGTCGGGTTTCTGGAGCAAGGATGGGATTCTCGCTTCGTGTCTTGAGAGTGGACAGTACTTGCTTTTCGCCCTTGCTGCAATAACTGTATGCGTCACAAGCTTTTACGTCATTAGATTCATGAGCATTATCTTTCACTCTGGCTCTACAAAGAATGAGCACCCCAGTGGACATTCTGGGGAGGCTCCAAAACTTATGTTGCTCCCATATGGAGTGCTGGCTATTTTAACAGTTGGCATAGGTCTGCTTGGTCCGTGGATGAAAGAGGCTCTCTCTAACCTCTTCGTTGAGGAGTTTCACTCGCTCAACCTTCTCACTGTAAGCAGTGGTGTGGAACACATCGAGTCCTTTGGCTTCGGTGAGGCTATTCCAATACTATTGTCAATCATAATGATTGTGGTGGGTGGTTACCCTGCATACCTTGCCTATTTTTCCAAAAAGCTCAATGTGGAAAACCTCCTCAAAAAATATACTCCGCTCAACCTTCTTCACAAATTCTTGTGGAATCGTTGGTACATGGATACTTTCTTCAACAAGGTATTTGTTAGCTCAATACTCGCTTCTAGGGAACCTACAGCAAAGTATTTGGAAAGAAATATGGATCTTGCCATAAATGTCGGCATACCCAAACTATTTTCATACATCAATACAAACATCAGAAAGCTCCAAACAGGAATATTCTCGATCAATATGCTTTACATACTGATGTTTCTGGTCATACTATTTCTGCTTATCCTTGTGCGGGTGATCATATGATCTACATCCCATATCTTTTGTTGCAGGTTGTATTATTGCCTATTTTGTCCACCCCTCTGTTAGTCCTCCTTGGAAGGAAGATCGGAAAACGGGTGGGGTGGGTGGCTGGCGGCATACTTGCGTATACGACATCCTTATTGATTATTGCTGGGTACAACATATGGAGCAGCTCAGCGCCAATTGCAGAGGAATACTCTTGGGCAACAGCTATATTCGTCCTGAAGTTTGGATTCCTGGCTGATGGGCTTAGTCTACCCGTGGCACTAATTATGAACATAATATGCAACGCATTGGTAGTGTTCTCAATTGAGTACTTGGACCATAGAATTCACATAATTTACAAGAAGGCGAGCAACCACCTCAACGCATATTACTACTCACTATTCATGTTCTTCGCAACAGGGTTGATGGGCATCTCTTTTGCAACGAATCTGATCGAGGTTTATGTATTTCTGGACTTTCTACTAGTTCCGCTTTATTTCATAATGGACTACTTTGGGTACACCGAGCGGCACAGGGTGGCCACAATGTGCTTCCTCTGGGGGTTTGTGGCAGGCGCGATGTTCCTGGTCGGCTCTATTATAGCCTACTCCCAGACTGGAAGCTTTGCAATATCTGATCTGCCCGCCCTTATGGGTAAACCTCTTGCGACTATGGCAAGCTTGTTTATGTTGCTTGGAATACTGATCAAGCTTGCCGTATTCGGATTTCATGTCTGGCTTCCTTGGGTGCATGCTGAACACCCCACCTGCATAGCGGGCGTACTCGCGATTATCGTAGGCGTCGAAAACTACCTCTTAGCAAGAATATTTTTCCAACACTTACCTGGGATACTTGAGCCCCTCAGCCTCCCGTTGATGGTTTGGGCTCTAATCACTATGGTATATGGTGCCATGCTGACAATTGCCCAAGACGACGTAAAGCGCCTCTATGCATGTTCTACTATAGGTCAGACCGCTTATTCGCTCCTCGGTCTAGCAAGTTGTACTACCTTTGGAGCGGTTGGTGGAATATTCTACTTCCTTAGTCACTCATTAGGTAAGGCAATTCTCTTCTCGGTGGCAGGCATAATCGTTTACCAGACAGGAATAAGAGACATGAGAGAAATGGGTGGACTAGCCAAGAAGATGCCCGTCACAGCAACACTCTGCATATTAGGCTCAATCATTTTATCGGCTATCCCACCACTGAGCGGTTTTACTGCAGAGTGGATAATGTTCGTAGGAATCTTTGAGAAGGGCTCTCTAAGTACAGCGAATCTTTTGGTTGCAGTGATAGGGCTTTTTGCCACATTCTTCACATTGATTTATACATTTTGGCCAGTGATGCGAATATTCTTTGGTCCCCTGCCCCACTCATTGGAGAACGTCAAAGAAGCTCCGCTGACAATGCTGCTGCCCCTCATCATACTGGCAGTGATCTCCTTCATAATTGGAGTTTATCCAGAACTTGTGACACGGCTTCTTATTTCTGCTTTGGCATTGGGAGGATAGCTTAAACTATTTTCCCAATGCTGCCACAAACCTGCACCTTCAAATGGAGGGTCTTTTCTCATCCCCTGAGCTATTCGATGAGCTCATGAGGGGATGGGTCGGGCTCACCCAGAGTGGGTAGGAGGCTGATGAGAGCTCCAATGAACTCGAGAGGAGCCTTAGCCTGCGGAATCTAAAGAGCTATTTGGGTCTACCAAGGACTGCATAGCTCAGAACCAGTCTCAAACCGATTATAAGTTTTGTCAAAAAGTCTTGCGCCATTTATGGGTTGGATGAATGAGGGGGGATAAATATCCTTAAGGCGTGAGCGGGAAATCCTAAACCCTTTAGGGGGTGGGGTAGCTCACAGTGTGAAAGAGTCTCCAAGAGACGGGGCGTAAGCCTCCAGGCCAGTCTCCTGCCTTATCTGCTCTGCGAAACTTGTACACGAGATAGGCTCGCCATGGACACACAATATCTTTGGGTTTCCTTTGAGCGACTTGACAACTTTCATAAGTTCGGTCTTCCCACAATGCGAGGAGAAATCTATCCACTCGACCCTGCACTTGACTTTCCTCTTCTCGCCTGGCGGTCCATAAACTCCCTCGTCCAGTAACAGCCTGCCCGGCGTCCCTGGTATTTGGAACGATACTAGAACAACACAATCACGCGACCTGTTCCTTATCTTCTCCATGTAGTAGACCGAGGCGCCGCCCGTCAACATGCCTGAGGAGGTTATTACGACGCCTGGCTTATTCAATACCTTGTCCCTATCCTTCTGCCCTGCGACCCACTTCGCCCTAGACATCGCCTTCTTCAGCAACTCGGGGTTTCGCACAGTCTCGGGGGCACTGGCGATTAGTTTCGTCGCGACCCTACTCATACCGTCTATGGCAATGCTATATTTGAAATTGTGCTTCTGCAGAACGCATAAGATCTCCTGCGATCTCCCGACGGAGAAGGCTGGGATCAGCGCCAGCCCGCCGCCCTCCACAACGTCATTTAAGACCTCTATCAGCCTCCTTTCACTCTCTTCCCTAGGCGGGTGGTCCACCGTTGCATATGTGCTCTCAATTATCGCAAAATCCATCTCTGAGTCTGGCACAACCCCTGCCCTCAAAAGTGCCGTATCGATCGTGTTTAGGTCCCCAGAATACCATACCTTCTTTCCGTCAAGCCTCAAGAGCACGTTTATGCTGCCCGGGATGTGCCCCGAATTATAAAACTCGACCTCCGCATCCCCTATCCTCGCCCCATTCCCGATGTCCTCGGACTTCTCTATCATGGTCCTGAGCTCAAGAGCCTCGTAAGGCAAAAAGTATGATGACAGGTGAAGCAGATCCTTTATCAAAATGTCAGTTAGCTCCTTCGTGGTACCGGTCATGAAGACGCGGGGATTCTCAGTCACATAAAATATTGGCGCACCGCCTGAGTGGTCAAGATGTGCGTGCGTTATTATGAGCCCATCAAGATCCCTTGCATGGGTAGAGAGGGGGAAGACGGGTCTATCTTCCCTGATCATAACCCCGTAGTCCAAGATAATCTTTGTACTTTGCCCTCTGATCTCGAACCCCGACCTTCCTACCTCTCTTCCTCCACCAAAAACTGTAACTTTCAAACATTAAATCCTCCAAACTAAACACCAAAAAAGTTACTTGTTATACTTAAGTTTATGTGTGCCACTCATTGTTGGAGCACTCTCAATGAAAGAGTCTACAACAACCTCCACCAGCGGGCATGTGGGGGTCATTTCTCAGACCGATAGCCCCATGGAATGGCAAGAGCATTGCGCTCCCAGCTTTCGTTTTTTAGTCTTCTCAGCGACCTTCGTTTGCCCCATCGTGGCCGATGTATCTAATTCATACATGAATTTCACACCATTTTAGTAAATTCGCCAAAATGTGCGGGATCCCTGCCTCAAATTTCCTACTTTTCGGTTAAACTGATATCGCTGCACATAAAAAAATAGATCTGCGCCCAGAATTGAAGACCTTTAAGGCCAAGCCAAAAACAACCTCGAGTTGCTGCTGGCTCACATTTATTAATTTGCTTTTTATACGTGAATTGGAGTGAGTGGAGATGTCAATAGAGTTTTACGTAAAGAAAGTTCCCTTGAAGAACTCGATCTTGATAACTGGTTTTCACGGTTTGGGAGCCACGGGTTTCATCACGGTAAAACACGCCGTGACCTCTCTCAACGCAGAGTTGATTGGGTATATCGACAGTGAAAGGATCCCTCCATTTGTGTCCATGGACGATGGTCGTTTATCCCTCCCATTTGAGATCTACAAGCACGACAAGTACGTGTTTGTCCTCACAAATGTGCCCCCTCACACGAAGGAGAGGCAGGCGTTCTCCAGATCCCTTGCAGAATGGGCTATTAAAGAGCACTTTAGCGCCTCATATCTGATAGGCGGTTTAGATAGCAGGCTCAGACCCTCAGAGAATGACAAGATAAGATGTGCAGTCACCAAGAGTTTCAAAAATTTGAGCGACCTCGGGGCTCCGCTGCTGGAAAAGGGCCTGTTCGTCGTTGGACCCTTGGCCATAATGCTGGCCCACTTCGAGATCAACGGCTTCCCAGCCATCGCCTTGCTCCCATATGCAAATCCTGCCAGACCAGACCCAATGGCCGCCGCCGTAGCCATCGAGTATATAAACAAACTTACAAACTTGAACATAGACTCCTCTCAGCTAATCAGCGACGCTCGCAGGATCGAGGCTGAGATACAGGAGCTCATGAAGCAGAGGCAGGAGCGCGTTAAGACGGATCATAGGACACTTTATATCTAAACCATCGATCCGTTCTCTCAAACATTTACCTTTGTGCAAATTATCTGTAGCTGTTGCTAACCCCACCGCGCTCCCGGCTTCTTCCTTACCACTATCTTGGCTCCTTTCTTTAAACCCTTCAAGACCCCCTCTACGGTCTTATCACATTCCAGCACATTCACAACGCTCCCTATTTCTTCCTTATGATGCGCATCGCTCCCACCTACGGCGGAAAGCCCAATGGCGCTTGCAAACTCTCTCGCCTCCTTATTGGCATTCGCGCCGCACCTTCCGTTGAAGACCTCCACAAAGTCTACGCCCAGCTTGTCAATGAGCGTCCCTACCGACTTCCGAGAGGTATCGAAGGGGTGTGGCGCCAAGACAAGACCGCCAGCTCTGTGGACGCTCTCTACCAACATCACAGGGTTGCGGAAAACAGGCGGGTCCTCCAGCCCCAATACTATTAAGTCTCCCGCCTCTGTGGAGACCTCTATCCCTGGAACTATTAAAAGGTCTTTGAAGGCACTGTTGTGCTTTATCCTCCTGTAACCCTCCATCGAGTCGTGGTCGGTTATGGCGACCGCGTTTATGCCTGCCTCATGCAGGCCTGCCAGGAGTTGATTTGGTGATATTGAACTGTCTGGCGATATATTGGTGTGGATGTGAGGATCGAAAACTACCTTCATGCGTCTCCCTCGGAGGAACCCCCTTACTCTACTCGTTGGTTGAGGCTGCTCTCTGAAGCAAAACCCTGCCGAAGCCCATTAATGCGCATCTTCTTAGGTCCGCCCCTTCAAACCCCTCAATACTCAAAAATGCCCTACTGCTCATATTGTCCCGTCCACCCTCACCGTCTGGATCCTAACGGATCCAGAAGCCTCTTTAGCTCTTCTAAGGAGTTTATGGTCTTTGCCCCCTTGATCTCCTGCCCCAAAACAAAGACCTCCTTATACCCTTTAGTGGCTATAAAAGCCTCTGCGCTTTCCCTCCAAGCCTTTCCCAGACCAATAGCGCTCTCGAACTGCGACAGGGGGAAGGTCTCTGAAAGCTCGGAAGGCACGACGCCGAATGGGTCCCCGTAAAAGCATACGTGCACATCCTCCCTATCCTTGAATAACTCTTTCACCGACTTACATATCTTGGACTTAGTAAAGGGCTTCTCCTCCGGCATCGGGACCAGAAGTAAAATATCCTTCCCTTTGGGCCTGCTGTATCGGCTAGCAATCCTCTCCTTGTACCTGTACACCTCTGGTCTGCACATCGAGACCTCATCATAGAAGAATAGCCCCCTGACCACTCTGTTGACCAAAGGATCGTTGCGCTCCAAATACTCTCTATAGTCCAACAGCCTCTTCAGACCCCCGTAAAGCTTGGGGTGGGTTCTGCACCTGGTTTCAACATGCTCCCAGAGCGTCCCCTCCCTTATAGACTCCCTGATACTCCTCAGCTCCTCTACGACAACATAAAGGTTATGTCTCGCCAAAAGACCTTCCCTCTCCTCCTTAGTCACCTCGGCAAAGTCCTCGGCATCCCTCTTTGCACATATGGGGCAGCTGCACGGCAACTCCTCCAACTCATCAACTCTCATCGTGCCGCTCTGCGTCATGTACCTGCCGTCCTTCGCGAATAAAGCGTATGCGGCAGAGTCGAAGAGGTCGCAGCCCAGCGCAACAGCCAGCGATAGCATCATTGGGTGTCCGGCACCAAATAGGTGGAGGGGCCTCTCTGGGGGCAGAGCCCTCTTCGCGGTCACTATCATGTCCACAAGGGTTGCATAATCGTACTCCTCCATTATCTGCGTCGGGCTCCCCAGAGGGTGGATATGGAAGTCCAGCTCCCCCATAGCCCTTGCGCAAAACTCCAGAAGGTCCAGGTACCTGCCCCCTTGGACAGGGCCCGCCCACAACATGGTGTCGTCCTCCCTCCACGATATACTCTCCCTTGCCCTGCGGATAGTCTCCTTAACCGTTTGTTCCGCCTCCTGCTTGGTTGCGAAGCCCCCAGTGGGCACATCGAGTATCACTCCAATGTCGCTGCGTATCCTCTCCTGAAATCGGACGATCTCCTCAGGGGTGGTGTCGATCCCACCATAGATCAAAAGCTGGTAGGCGCCAGAGTCTGTCATTATGGTGCCATCAAAACCAGTTATCTCGTGGACGTCCCCCGCCCCCTTGCCGTAATGCTTCAAGATGATGTAAGCGTTGGTTATTATCAGGTCGAACCCGAATTCATCCTTCAACTCAGCCGGTCTTATGGTGTTCTTCACTGGGTTTACAACCGGCATCAGCGTTGGAGTCTCCAAAACCCCTCTCCTGGTCCTGAGGGTTCCTATCCTGCCCCCCAAATCCCTCTCCTTCACTTCAAAACACATGCGCCCTCAAACCCCAAAACAGATAAAAAAAGAGGTTTTAAGCGCTCTTCTGCTCGAGGAGGTACTGATCATAGACCTTCTTAACCCTCTCATACATCGGTCCAGTGCCCTCAACACCCTCCGCCGTCACCCTTATCCTGTCCATGACCGTTATAAATCCCGCGTCTTCGTAGTATTTCACCATGTTGGGGAAGAGTTTATTAAGCCTCTCAGACAGCCCCTTGAGATCGAAAGGCTTCTCCTTCAACAGGATTTCAGAGACTGAATCACCGTGGATTACGACCCTCGGGTATTTCTCACCGCTGAAAGAAGCATCTTCAAGGCACACACTCAATGTGGCAGGATCAAAACCGAGAAGCTTCCCTTCATAGATTGCCCCCCTTGTGGTGACGATCTTAACATTCTTTTCAACAAACCCTCCAAGTTCGCTGAGGTATCTCCGGCCACCAGGTGTAGTTACGCTCACTCCTTATCACCCTTAACAACTCTTAAATCACATACCATTATAAAAATACCGATTGAAGACTCCTTTTGCACCATCCTGTGAATTTCGGAATTATTCGGGAAGTTCACTCAATTTCGCCCTCCCGCCTCCCTTCTCAGTTCACATCCCATCGCTCTGCGCCCCCCAAATATTGAAGAAAACTATCTTCCTCCCAAACCAAAACACTTTCTCGAAAACGGTTTTATGCTCACTCGCAATCAGCTCCTCCCCAAAGATGGTGTGTAAAAATGGTCTCTGCATGCTCAGAATGTGGGGGGACCCTAGTCTTCGACTACAGGAGTGGGCTCGTATGCGCCACCTGCGGTCTCATAAGCGAGGTAGATGATGTTCTGCCCTCGCGTTCTCCGTCATCCAAGCAGCGCTTGGGGAGCACCATTTCCAAGAAGTTCTACATCTTTAAGGATGCCGAAGAGCGGGCACTTCCCGAGCACCTCCAACTAAAATTCGAGAGGCTTAAGGAGCTTCAGGACTCTTTCTACAGAGGCTCCTACTTAGACCTATTCAAGCTATACAGAGATCTTGAATCTATCGGGGATTTTCTCATGTTGCCCGACGAAGTTCTGGATAGGTGCAAGGAGATATTTGAAGACTTTATATCGAAGGTCAAGAACCCTTACAACAACTACGCCCTGCTCATGGCAGTCTGCCTAATGATCGCGAGCAGGGAGCTGGGGGAGAGATCAGCCGTAAAAGTCTCTGAACTGGTCGAGGCCTTTCAGAGGAGGGGGTACTCCTTCTCCAAGAAGATCCTCGTGAGGACCATGAGCTACGCGTCAAACATAGTCCCCTTCACTAAAAAATTCAGATCATGCGAGGAGTACATCCCTAAGGTGATCTCAAAACTCCGGTCTGCCCCTTACATAAACGTGAGGATAAGGGTCGCTGGAATGGATCCGGATGACTACTTTGGCATGCTGACCAAGATCTCTAAGGACCTCCTGTCCTCGCTCTCCCCCATACATAGGTCAGGAAAGAACCCATTTCTGCTGGCAGCCTCTGCGGTCTACGTCGCAAGCACCATTCTCTCAGGCCAGCTAGGGCGGTGCACGATCTTCACAAAAGTGCAGTACTCAAAGGATGTAGGCATCGCCGAGTACACTTTAAGGTGCCACATCCGCACAATATTCGAGCCTCTTATCGCAGAGAGGCGCACTACCATGGCGCCCCTATTAACTTGATAGCGGGGAGCCCCATCCGGCAGGGGAAGCAGTTAACCATGAACTATTAAACTACTATGCGTATGTTGAATTCCCTATGCATCTCGATAAAGAGCCAATCAAAATCCACGAGCAGCGTTCCTGATATGTATTTGCCGCAGCGTTCATCTCCTCCAATAAAAGCCATCTGTACCGCGTCACACGGCTGCCCGTTGTATTCCTCGACCTGCAGATCCTTTACTTCCAATTCTAGGCTACCCTCATCCCTGAGTAGATCTTTGACCCCATCCATCCAAGCCGCCAACCTCTTGTCCAGCGTTCCGCAGCCCGCGCCCGCCTCCAGGTCTGGGCCCCACTTTTTCAAGTTGTAGCAGAGGTCGAACATGATGTTGTAAGAGAACATCTCAAGGTCCTTGATCTTTTCCACAGCCTCGATCTCAACTATGTACTTGTCCATGCTAGAATTAATGAGGGCTACACTCTGCAAGATCATAATGGCTATAACTACTTGGCTGACTGTCAGCGTCAACCCCCTTTGCATATGAAGTACACCTTTCTGTCCCCATCAAAACTAAGAAAGAACTTCAGTTGGCATCCATCCGATTGAATTTCTTTTACAATCAGACCATTAGGCAGCGGAGCCCCATTAGAAAAATCTGACCATATAACTTTCCCAGAAAATAGCCCCTCGTAAAATAGAGCTCTTGTCTCCTCTCTCTCAATATAACCGCGCATCAATCTCCTGCAATCATAACTGTGCTGCCAGACAAGGCCCGATATTGTGAGCACTATTGTAAACGCCGCGAGCGCGTCTATCAGAGGGATGTTCCCTTTCATCTCCCTCACTCCAGCCATGGTGGAGTCGAGTTTGCTGGCATAGGGTATTGGTTACCACTCACAGGGTCTGTGTAATAGTGGTAGCCTGAAACCAAATCTTCAAAGGACTTTCTGAGGTCCTGCAGTGTGACCCTGCTTTCCTCTAGAAACCCCATGATCGCGGAGTTCACAAGCAGTACGAAGAACAGCAGCGGGACTATCAAGAATGCCTCTGCCTGCCCTCCACAGATCTTGCCCAATGGCTAAACCCCTCCAAGTCAACCGAGACCCCTCGCAACCCTCCCTTCAAAACACTCTCCAACACTCCACCACCCTCGCCCTTCAGAGACTGGTAAAACCAATCAACCTTTTTTACCATGGCATAGCCCAGTGAGGTGGAGAGCAGTAACCAGCCGACCAGGAGGCTCTTGTAAACTATTATTCTAGATGGCATACTCCCGCAATAATCCGGAATTTAAAAACTCAACCTTTTAACTGCGCCCTTTAGTTGGCACGGATTATGTCTCCACCCTCACTGGAACGCAAAAAATCTCCAAAAAAGGAGGCTTCTTTGAGTTGAAGGTCAAGTCCTACCAAACCCCGTACAAATCTTTGTCCATGGAAACCTTCGAGATGGTCTTCAGAGATCCGCCTCCCGAGCACTACTCTGTCATAATCCGCGGTAAAGAGTCTTGGCTCTTCCGGCACGACCAGATCTCTATAATCCTAAACTGCATAGGGTTTGTAAAGGACCTGATCCAAAACAGAGCCCTACCAAACTGCACAACAATCAAAAAGATTCTATCTTCTTTGGGATCGTCCCTGCCCTCACTGATCATGGCACTCGGGGAGACAGAAGGGCGCAAATGCAGGAGGCTATGGTCGTCATGCAATATCTGTAGGCACATCTCATCGAGCATCTTACCTCAGCATCTGCGGAAGGTTTGCGGCATCAGGGGAATGCTCCGCGCCCTGGCACCGCAGAGGTTGCCAAATATAGACTTCATATTCGACAGTCCAGCCTACAGGCTTTTTCCATTTTTCGTCTACATGCTCAGCGAGAATGATACTATAACATACTCGCCGGTACTTGAGGGGATCGATGTTGCCGACTCCATCCGTCTAGACATGGCAGTCAAACAGATTAGGAATTACGAAAGGACCCACCTCGAAGATACTGCTCTAAACCTCGAAGACATAATTGAATACAGGAGGATATTGGCGAGCGATGTCTGCGGAGTGGACAAGATGCTCTCGACTTATGCTGCGTACCTCTCCGTCGGTCTTGCGAGAATATACCCCTTGCTGGTCGACGATGCCATTAGCGACTTTTATTTCGACAGGGAGGAGACTTTCGCATACATAGACCATAGGGATTATGGTCGTTGCTTGACTACGGTGTTCTTGGACAGGGACTCGATGAGGCGCCTCCTCACCTTCACCCGGATAGCTGCCGACAGGGCTTTGGACAGAGCGTCCCCCTCGATCAGAGCGACCATTAAGACCCGCGAGTTTCACATCAGGGTTTCTGCCGACATCCCGCCACTGTCCATCGAGGGCACCTCGATCTCGGTAAGAAAGTTCTTTAAAAAGCCGTTGAGGCTAAACGATTTAGTCTCAAACGGCACCATAACTCGCGAGGCTGCCAACTACTGCGTGGAGCGCATCAAGGAGAGGAAAAACTTCACAATCTACGGGGAGAGTGGCTCTGGAAAGACGACCCTTGCGGTCGCTCTTGACCTCCTGACACCCAGGGGGTGGAGAAAGGTATCGGTAGAGACGGAGATCGTAGAAAACGTTCAGCAGCTCTCCCTTGGGTCCCACCAGGTGAGGCTATTGGTAGAATCATCCTCTGAGGAGGAACGGGCGAGGAGAACGGCAGTCCTTAACAGCCTCCTTCAAAAATCCCCGGATTATCTCTTCTTCGGCGAGGTACTATCCAAAGAAGACAGTGTTGCCCTCTTCCAACTACTCTCTGCTGGGCTCAAGTGCATACACACAATTCATGCGGACTCCGCAGAGTCCCTCCTTCTGCGTTGGGCTTACCAGCACCAGGTGCCCGTCCAACTCCTAGGCGAACTAGACATACTCATACACATGCAAAAGTTTGTTAAGGGCAGGCGCCTCTTCAGGAGAGTCGCCAGAATCTCGGAGATCGTCTCTGCACCTCAAGATCTTCCCAAGATCGTTGATGTCTTCGTCTGGGATGACGCCTCTGGGAGGCTCGTGCCAGCCATTAAGATGATTGGCGGAGGCAGATGTTGTGATGAAAAAATACCTTAAAGCCTTGGCAATAGTCGCGCCGACCCTGTCTCTGATCCTGTTTATGTTAATTCGCAACATCACCATATCTACAATTATTATCGGAGCCCCCCTTCTGTCTATCTTCTATCTGAAGCGAGCCCGAAACCCCTCTGTACGCACGCTACTTCTCGTCACACACGTCATGGAACTCCTTGCAGCCGCCTATGCGCTTAGCGGCTCTCTGAAGCAATCAATATCCCAGCTGTGCCGGATCGAATCCCCCGTCTCAGGGCAATTCCGGTCTGCCCTCCTTAGGATCAGGAGCGGCGTCGATCCTGCAGAATCTTTGAAGGCCGCATTCCAAGGCAACCCGTGGTGCAGCGAGTGGCTCGAATCTCTGCTCAAGGGCTCGGTGAGTGATGCGCAGGACCTCTTTTCAGCGTGGAGCGCCAAGGCAGAAGAGGTCATACTGAAAGTTGACGACCTTCTCTCATTTGTAATAGTCTTCTCCACAATCTTGCCAGTGATCTTCCTGATAATTTTAATGGTCTCTGGGGTGGAGCCTCCACTTATTTACTTACTGGTGGTTTTTCAGCTCGCACTCTTTCAGGGGGTTTACCATTGGATAAAAGGTCTACTCTCCTTACTCTACTGAGACCTCACCCGCTTGGAATTGTCCTCGCGGCTGGGCTGGTCTTGACCCTCCAGGAACACTGCGAGTTCGTTGAAGTCCTCGCCGCGGGCACGGCTTACCTCCTCCTCTTGAATAGCGCTTTCAATCTTGATAAGTTCAGTCTAGGAGAACGGGAAGTCCTGACAACCTCCTTCCTATTGTCATTCGCAAAAACTCTGGGGAGAACCTCGCCCGAGGCTGCCTTCTTGAGGGTCCTGGGCGCAGAAAAGAGGCTGGAAACAGGTTTAGGAGGGTCAAAATCAGTGTTCGGATCGGGATCAAGGAACTGTTCAAAAGTACCGTCAGGATACACTGTGGCGGAAGTGCTCAGGCAGATAAGGGACGGTGTACCGCTCACCGTGTCGCTAAAGCGGATAAGAGGGCTGAGGGGCACCGACGCCCTGCTGCCCGACCTGCTCTCGGACCTGCTCTCCTTCAGCTCGGAGGAGACCTCCAAGAGGATTTGCAACTACGTCAAGTATCGCCAGGAAAAGGAGAGACTCAAATCGTCATTGTCTTTAAAGTTGGCAGTCGTCTCTTTGAGGTTCAAGGTGCTGACCCTCATATGCTCTTCCTCTATGGCGGTCATAGCCTTTGCATCCCCGATCTTCTATTCCATGGCTGGTTTGAGATGGACGGTGATCCCTTTGGGCTATCAGACTGCGTTTTCTTTCAACGCAGAGATCTTTCTCCCCTCCCTATCCGCGGCGGTCTTCTCAGCATATGCATACTCCAAGCTCCTGCCGGATGTGAGCGGACTTAGGCTCTCGATCGCGTCCGCATCATTGTTCTTTGCCACTGAAGTCGCTCTACTGCTGGTTATCGGGTGGCACATTTAAATATGGTCTGTCTATAACTGGGTGAAAAATGAAACTTAAGAGCATTAGGGGCTCCCCGCTTGTGGAGGAGGGCCTGCTCCTCGGTTTGTCCATAATCACTTTGACCGTCGTGCTCTCAATAATAGTGGGTTTACTCTCCGGCGTAAAGGACACCTTCGACCTTTCAGTATTCAGGGGTCAGGAGTTCATGAATCAGCTCCAGCAGGCGATTCAGAGGATCCTGCAGTACTTTAGGATCGGATGAATATGCCAGTCCTTCCCTCCCTTCTCCTGTTATTGATCGCGCTAATATTCCTTTACGATTTTCTGGACCCGATACTCCTCTTCTCCATATTGTGCGCCTCGATTTCTCTCATTGTAATTGCGTCTCTGAGGGGTTGGGACCTCAATCCCTTTAAGTCATTGGGCATAAAGACGGGCACAATAAATCCTGATACACAGGGGGCATACAAAGCATCAGCAATAATACTTAATTCCCCTCCAGACGAAAGCTGGAATGGAAACAGGCTCAACTACGAGCGCCTCTCCAACTTCTCGGAGACTTTGGCATCACTTGGGGTTCCCATAGCATACGTCTCTTTTTTCTACCCCTCTGGCACCTTTGGCTCACGTGGTCCCTCAATATGCCGCACCTTCCTTATGGTCTGGTCAAACGGAAAGGATAGGGGCGATCGCCGCTCCTCCGATTATATATCACAACTGGAGGGGATCTGCGAGATAGCCCTCCCAGGGGTAAATGCGAGGAAGATGGATGATCACGATCTATCCTGCCTAATGAACTATCCCCTCCATGTCGCGGTAGCCAAACTGGTAAAGCCACTGGACCATGTAAGGAGCCGTCCGGTGCATTCTCCCCTCCTGCCTCCCCCTAAATCCAAAGATCCATCAGACGTTTTTCCATTCCCCGAACCCGAGGCCATAAACGGAGACGGGCCCCTCTTGGGGATGGTCATTTCTAATGGTAAGGACATTGCGCCACTCGCTTTATATCTCAAGGATATACAGCGGCACGTCTCGGTATTCGGAACAACAGGCAGCGGGAAGTCCACCACTGCCATATCACTAGCACTCCGCCTCTTCTCCATGGGCGTCTCAGTACTCATCCTCGACTGGCATGGCGAACACACAAAAATAGTCAGGGCCGCCGGCGGGAAAGTCTACTCCCCGGGATCTGCAGAAAATGGTCTGACCATAAATCCAATGTACTGCCCCAATATGAGCGAGATAGACTTCCAGATAGAGTTCATCACCGACATCTTCTCGCAGATCTTTCAGTTCACGCCCCCTCAGGCATACATGTTCCGGGAGGCCTTGAGGTCCTCCTTCAAAGTCAAACCCAATCCGACGATTTCTGACCTGATAAACGAGCTGTCACTAATGCCGATACGCTCGAGTTGGGATCACGAGACCAGAATGGCTCTAATGCGCAGGTTAAAGATCTTCACACAGGGTGCCTGTGGCATGGCGCTCGACGGCGGCGACTCCTTCTTCAGGGAGGAGATCTTTAGGGGTTTGGTGTCGATCGACCTTAGCAACTTGAAGGACGTCAACAGCCGGGCCATATTCTCGAACTTCGTGCTCAAGATCGTCTACGACCACGCGGTGGTTAATGAAGCACAAGGGAGATTGAAGCACGTTCTGGTGATAGAGGAAGCCCAAAACATCATCCCCCCGAGGAGGCCCGAGGCGCCCAGGACCGTCGGGGAACGCATACTCGGGGAGCTCAGGAAGTTCGGTGAGGGAGTTGTGGTCATCTCTCAGTTCCCATCCTCAATATCCCAAGAGGTCATAAAGAACACCTCTATAAGGATAATCCATACTGTGAGGTCGGGCGAAGACCTGGAGGTTTTGGGCGAGTCCATGTCATTGGACGACCGGCAGAAGGAGGCCATAACGCTCCTCTCCACAGGCGAGGCTGTCGTGAACCTCCCCTACAGATCCTCAAACCTACTAGTCAAGATCTCTGCCGACCCTATCCTCTCCAACCCAGCCTTGGATCTTTCTAAAGCAACTCCATTATCTTACCTTCCTTCTCCAGCGTCTTGATCCAGTTTGTGGTTCCAGCCTTCTTTCCTCTCCCCTCTTTTATCACACTCAAGATCTCGTCTACAACCGCGTCCAAGTCACGATCCGTGTTGTCCACCTCGAACACTCTTTCATCGCCAAACTCCTCGACCGCCTTTATTAGGCAGTAGTCAAGCAACTCCGCCTGGGCATTTTCCTTGACCTTCCCCTCCCTGTACCCTTTCTTCTTCAGCCTCTCCATTAGAACTAGCGGGTTGGTCCTGAGGACTATGGCGCACTTCACGTACTCTTCTGGCACCAAATCTCCCCAGTGCCCCTCTATGATGAAATCCCCCCCTTCTCCAAGAAGCGCATTGAGCTTCTTCCTGATCTTTTCCTCTCTTATCTTCCAAGTGTCCCTTTTGGCATCATAATCGCCGATCCCGCCGGTCTCCTTCGCCAACTTGTTTAGATCTATCAGTTTGAACCCCAGGATTTCAGCTAGCTTTCTGGCGATGGTGGTCTTACCTACCCCTGGCGTGCCGGTTATGACAATCGCATTCTTAATTTTGCATCCCCAGTCTCCCTAACGCCCCCCATATAGATAAATTTTGGTCATCTTAACTGAGCTATTTCAGTCCCGTCTTGCTCCGGTGTTGGGCGATTTTGAGGAGACCCGTGATCCCCGATGGAAACAAAAGGCAACCACTGAAGTGTGGTATCGTACTAAAATGAGATAAAATGAGCTCAGGACCTGCAATAAAGCAACAGCAAAATGAAAAATAAACCTAACTAAAAACAAAAATAGATAACCTTACATATTAAACCTAAAAAATTAAGGATAAAAATTAAAAAGATTGGGTTTTAGCTTTAACCTGAGTCTCAGTCGAATTCTCCGGCTCCGCTCTCACCGGGCTTCTCTGGCATCTTTGGTGCACCAGTGGTCTTTGCCGCGGCAATGACATCGTCGATCCTCAATATCATGGAGCTTGCCTCGGTAGCAGATTTGATCGCCTGAAGCTTCACTGCCAAAGGCTCGACAACGCCGACCTCCAACATATTAGCGGTCTTGCCCTCCAGGACGTTTACGCCTGCCCAGATCTCGCCTCTCTCATGAAGCGACCTCAGCTCCACGAGTATGTCTATCGGATCAAGTCCGCCGTTCTCAGCCAATGTCCTGGGTATCGCCTCTAGGCTGTCTGCGAAGGCCTCGATCGCCAGCTGCTCTCTACCGCCGACGCTGGCTGCGTACTCTCTCAAAGCCTTTGCGGCCTCAAGCTCTGGGGCGCCTCCGCCAGCCACAATCCTCCCGTCTTCCACCACGTCCGCGACTGCGCAGAGTGCGTCATGTAGGGTCCTCTCAGCCTCGTCGACGACGCGCTGCAGCCCTCCCCTTATCAGTATGCTCACGGCCTTGGGGTTCTTGCAACCCTCGACGAAGGTCAGTTTGTCCTCTCCATACTTCTTCTCCTCGACTATCTTTGCAGAGCCCAAGTCTGCAGGGGTCAGGTCATCAAGGTTGGTGACGATCCTTGCACCAGTTGCCCTCGCTAGCTTCTCCATGTCTGACTTCTTAACCCTCCTCAGCGCCACTATGCCCTCCTTTGCCAAGTAGTGCTGGGCTATGTCGTCTATGCCCTTCTGGCAGAAGACAACGTTTGCACCCGTCGCCTTTATCTTGTTCACCATCTCCTTCAGCATTCTGCCCTCTTCTTCAATGAAAGCCTTCATCTGAGTTGGGTCCGTGATCCTTATCTCAGCGTCAAACTCAGTCTTCTCGATCTCGAGCGGCGCGTCGATCAGCGCTATCTTGGCATCCTCTACCTTCTTTGGCATTGCCGGGTGGACTATCTCCTTGTCGACTATGACCCCGTACACCAGCGTGCTATCTGTTACACTCCCGCCCTGCTTCTTCACAACCTGGATGTAATCGATGTCTGCGACGTATTTGTCACCGCGCTTCTCGGCGATCTGCTTGACAGCCTTCACAGCCATCTCTGCAAAGTAGTCCTGAATTCCAACAGAGGCCTTGCTGTTCATCGCCGTGTAGGCTATCTTCTTGAGCATCTTTTCATCATTAATGTCTATTGGTATGGCTATCTTCGAGAGCGTCTCGACAGCCTTCTCCGTAGCCTTCTTGTAACCTTGAACTATGAGGGTGGGGTGTATGTTCTTCTCAATGAGCTCCTCGGCTCTCTTCAGGAGCTCACCCGTAAGGACAACCGATGTAGTGGTGCCGTCGCCGACCTCCTCGTCCTGGGTCTTGGAGACCTCGACCATCATCTTTGCGGCTGGGTGCTGCACCTCGATCTCTCCGAGGATTGTGGCACCATCGTTGGTGACGGTCACATCCCCCAGAGTGTCGACCAGCATCTTGTCCATTCCCTTTGGCCCAAGGGTGGTCCTAACAGCCTCGGCGACCGCCCTCGCAGCCATCATATTTACTCTCTGCGCGTCCCTTCCTTGCGTGCGCTGAGTCCCTTCTTTCAATATTAAAACCGGAACACCACCAAGTTGAGCAGCTGCCATAGAATTCACCACAACTAAATTTCAAAAAGAAAGAATTACCACTTCTATATATAGATTTCTATCATGGGGCTGGGGGGTTCTTCCAAAGGATCAGACGCCAAGTTTCGTCATGGCAAGCAACTTTCGGCTTGCCAGCTTTATGTCCTCTGCATTGACAGTCTTTCTACCCGCATGCTTTGCGAGGGCTATCGCCTCCCGCGAGATGTCCAGCGCCAAGGTCTCCAACACTTCCCTGAGCGTGACTGCACCCTCCTCGCTGACCCTCTCAGCTCCTGCCTTTCTCATTATCCTGTCTATTGCCGATATTGATATGTCTGCCATAGACCTCTCCCCTCATGTATTTTTGTCAACCATATAAAATCTTTGCCTCTGCAACCTCGTCCGCCCTCTCAGGCTGCGCACTAAAATCAAAAATCTTAAATTGTCGTTTTTATATCGGTTCTCTAAACGTGGTGTAGTACATGGGTAAAGTCAGGATCGGCAAGGTGAAAGCGATAGCTGTTGAGCTTACCGAACGTTATCCCAACGTCTTCACGACAGACTTCGAGACTAACAAGAAGCTCGTTTACCAATATTCCGATATCAGGAGCAAACACCTGGGGAACAGAGTAGCCGGGTACATAACAAGGCTATTAGTCTCGAAGAAGAAGAGGGAGGAAGCCATCGCGGCAGAGGAGGCAGAGCTGGCAAAGATGGCTGGGAGTGAAGATAAGGCACCAGAGGCACCTTCCGAGCCAGCCCCTCAAGAGACCGGCTCCACAGAGGGGGCCGCTGCCGGAACCGAAAAGACCACAGAGTGAAAATTGTTTCGACTCTTTCGCGATAGCACTCTTTTTATACCATAATCTCCCTACTCTATATTGGGATGAGGAGGTTGACCTGCCCTGAGGCTACTATGAAGAGCAAGCACCTCCACTGACCAAAAAAGCGGGGAAGTTTATGTCTCACCAAATTCCTCGCCTGGTTATTCTCCCAATAGATGACATACGCCCGCATGAAGAATACGACCGCTGGATACTTTTGAGGATCGTGGGCTCCCTCAAGCTCGAGGGCGCCGTGCACGATCCAATATTGGTGGACGAAGACTCACTGACAATACTGGATGGCACCCACAGGTACTGGGCACTAAAGAAGCTCGGCTGCAGCTCAGTCCCGGCAGCCCTCTACAACTACAACTCTCAGAGTATAAAGGTGGGCTGTTGGTACCGCTGCCTAAACAGACCTCCACCGACTGACCTATTTCGCCTCCTGAAGCTCAGACCGACCAGTAGAGACGAGGCTCAGAGGTTGCTGAATGTGAGGGGTGTCTGCCTCTCAATACTCACGAGAGGCGAGTCCTACGTCTTTGACTGGGCGCCAGGAATGGAAATCGACGTTTATGCTGCGTACCAGTTTATGGCTTTCCTTGAGGGGGGCTTCAAGAGCAGAGGTTACGGGGTGACCTATGCCACTGAGATGGACGCAGTAGAAATGCTCTCTTCGGGAGAGGCGGCGGCGGTGATGGCCCCGCCACCCATAAAAAAGGAGGAGGTCATCCTTACCATAAAACACAACAAACTCTTCCCAAAAAAATCGACTCGCCACGTCCTGCCATACAGGCCCATGGGCATAAATGTGCCCCTCTCCTGGCTACAAGGCAGCGCCGAGGAAGCCTCCGAGAAACTCCAGGAGCTGCTCTCGAGGGGGACTTTTCAAAGGATGAGGAGCGGCATCGTCATAGGCGGGAGGAGGTACGAGGAGGAAGTTTATATCTTTGAACTAAGAACGTCTGGTGGGGGTCTCAGCGATACCAACGGTCAGGCTTAGGTACCTAGCCGTCCTAAAGGGTTTATCAAACGAGCCAACCAGAGCGGTCACTGTAAATGCCAGTACCTTGGGCGACCTGTTCAACTACCTGAGGGAGACAGAGCCTCCTCAACTGAAGTCTAGGCTCTTCGAAGATGACGGCGGCCTGAGGCCTGACATTGTCGTTTTCTTGAACGGTGTCGATGCATCGCTCCTCGGCGGGATGAAAGCCCAGCTGAAGGAAGGCGATGAGGTAACAGTTCTTCCCTCCGTGCATGGGGGATAAGGGGGTCTACCTACGAAGATAGTCGCACTGACTTGGGATGACATTCACTCTTCCCTTCTCACACTGGCAAACAAGATCTCCGAGAGTAACTTCTACCCGGAGATGATAGTCGGGATCGCCAGGGGGGGCTGGGTGGTCGCGCGGATCTTGTCTGATCTCCTCAACGTCCAAGACCTCGCGTCGCTCAAGATAGAGTTCTACAAGGCGATAGGAGAGAGGGACCGGAAACCGCGGATAACGCAGCCGGTCTCAGAATCGCCCGCAGGCAAGGCCGTACTAATAGCTGACGATGTCGCAGACACGGGCGAGAGCCTGATTCTTGCAAAGGATCACATATCCTCCCAGGGTGCCAAGGAGACTAGGGTTGCGACCATTCACTACAAGCCCTGGTCCAAAATAAAGCCCGACTACTACGCGAGCATGACCGATGCGTGGATAATATACCCTTGGGAGATCAGGGAGACCATAGAGCACCTAATAAGGATCTGGCGCGAGGAGACTAAAGATCCCTTGGAGCTCAGGTCCAGACTGGCCTCCACCGGTCTGCCGCTGGAACTCATAGATAGGTACTTTTTCCAAAAGAACTCCCAGAAGTGAGGCTCTTGCTGATTGGCTATCGTGAGGGAATCCACTTCGCCATAATCCCTATGCGACTTCACGACCCTTCAAAAATCCAAGAGATCCTCTCACTGGCGAAGAGGGATGGTTTTGGACTTCAGATAATGGACGCTGATCTCGTCGCCGGATACGAGCATTTGTTGTTGGCGATGGAAATGGCGATCAGGGCATGGAAGGAGGGCAGGAATATTGCGAGATCGCTTGCCATGGAGGCTCTGCTGTACGCCTCGGCAAAGAGGCAGATAAAGGATGCGATCAGCACAGTTGGCCCCTCTTCCTCAGGAAGATGTGCGATCTTGGTGCTATCGGACTCCGAGGAGCTTCTGGAAACCACGCTGGTCAAACTCAGAGATTACGGGATAGAGGACGACTCCCTCATGGAGCTGAGCGAGGAAAAGGTTAACAAAATAATGAGCACCTTCGGAATAGGTGAGCCCGAGCTCTCAATAGCAAGGAAGCTCCACCCCTCAATGGCATCGACAATCCAGTCGCTCGTCCTAGAGAGAGTCTCCATGTCTGACCTAAACCGCTAGCTGGTAACACCCTCAGGGAATAACGTCGCGGGGGCACAGAAGCTTAGTTGGGCTAACTTTAGCTTTCCAAGGCCCTCTCCTGGAGTTTCGTGAGGGAAACTATGTCGTCTTCCGAAAGCAAGGATATGCCGGCATCCTCATCAATGATCTCCACCTGCAGCACCACGTCGGGTCTCTCCAGATCTACCTTCCTCTCTATCAGTGCGGCTAATTCTTTTATCACCTCTTCCCTACTCAGCGCACTCCCCCTCTTGTTCACCACGACCTTGAATGAGGATTGTTGTGGTATTCTTTCTATAAGCTCCTTCACCGCCTCCTTCATAGCTGGGATCTCCGCATGGCAGACCTTCTGCACTGGCACAAGCCTCTGAATGTACTTGAAGGCCCATGGGTCCTTCTCCATCGCCCTCTTGGCTCTCCTCACGAACTCCAATGGGTCTCCTACCAGCCTCGCAACCAGTAGCCCGGGGAACCTCGTCCTAGCAAAATCTATGTCCTCTACCTCCAAACTCTTCGCGAGGACCATGGCCTCCTTAGCGCACCTTGTCTCGTTCCCTCTCTGGGTCGTTATTATCAGGTTAAACTCCATCAAAGCCCTACCCCTCTAACCGCCTCGATCAAACTCTCAGCCTTTATGGCGCCCTCCCTAATTACCTTAATCCCCCCGCCGTGACCTTCTCCGCCTGGAACCAGCTCAACAACTGTTGAAGCCACCCCAAGTTCCGTCCTTCCACCATCAACGACAAGGTCCACCTCATTTTCTATGACAGGGTCAAGCTCGTCGGCACTTCTCGGCGGGGGTCTGCCGGATATATTGGCACTCGTCCCTATAATGGCTCCGCCCGCTGCCTCTATTATCTTCAGGGCAACAATGTGCTTCGGAACCCTAATCCCCACCTTGTCCCTCCCCGCGGTCAACTCATGTGGGAGCTCGGACCTCTTCTTCAATACGAGGGTCAGCGGACCTGGCCAGAAGAGGCGTGCTAGAGTCAGCGCTCTGTCATCGAACTCGGCGATCTCCATCGCCTTCTCCAGACTTGAAACCAATACTGGCATCTCCTTATCCCTCCTCCGCTTGATCTGAAAGACCCTCCTGACGACATCCTCCTTGAAGGGATTACCCCCGATCCCGTAGACTGTCTCAGTGGGGTACACTATGACGCCCCCCCGCCTCACGATGCCTCCAATCTCCATTATCCTATCCTCGTCGACCTCGATCATCCTCACCCTTAAACCCAACTCAAGCACCCTTTCCTGATCATTCAATATGCTGACCGCTTAAAAAGCCCCACCCTTCTCATCTCCCAAGAAATCATTTGTTCAAGCCTCCTGCGTCAGGCACCTGATCTTTATCCCATCTCCAGAATGGACCAGAACAGAATGATGCATCGTCCAAAAGGAATTAAATCGGTAGACTTAAATACCACAACCCTGCCAAAATCTCATCGCGTTCTCGGAGGTTAAAAAAATGTACCACCTAGAACTAGACGAAGACTTTGAGGAGGACTGGACCGAGGAGGAAGACTTCGAGGAAGAGGAATGGCCTGAGGAAGAGGAAGAGGAATGGCCTGAGGAAGAGGAAGACTTCGAGGAAGAGGAAGAGGAATGGTAACATCCTCTCCCATTTTTAGGTGAACAATCTTGGAATTTTGTCCAAAATGCGGCAAACTTTTAATTCCCGACAGAAGGGGCGATAAGACCTACCTCATATGCAAGTCGTGTGGTTTTGAGAAACTCGCAAGCGAATCTAAGGGTTACAAGATAGTTCAAACCGTCGAGGAAGGGAAGAGAAGGAAGACCCTCATAGTGGAAGAGCCAACAAAGATAGTCAAGAAGAGGAAGGAAGAAGAGCGGGAGCTCATGGCAGACTACTACGAGCTCTTCCTTGAGAACTATGAAGAGGGCGCCGAAGAAGAAAGTACCACCGAAGAGACTGAGTTTGAGTAGAAGAACAATGGCCATTGACCGGTGGTCTCCTTGGTCAGAGTTGCGGTCCTCGATCCTGACTTTTGCAAGCCAGGGGACTGCACCAAGGAGTGCATCAGGTTCTGCCCAATTGTGAGGACCGGAGCGGAGGCAATAAAATACGAGCCAGAGATGAACCGCCCAATAATTGCCGAGAACCTATGCACGGGTTGCGGCATCTGCGTGAAAAAGTGCCCGTTCGGCGCCATCAAGATAGTTAACCTCCCCGACGAGCTCGAGGAGCTCTGCGTCCACAGGTACGGTCCCAACACCTTCAAGCTTTATCGCCTCCCAGTCCCAAAGGAGGGAATGGTCGTCGGTCTCTTAGGTCCAAACGGGGCGGGAAAGTCGACCTCCCTCAAGATTCTGGGAGGGGAGATCAGGCCCAACCTGGGGCTCTACGACTGCCCCCCCGACTGGAAGTCGATCCTCAGGTTCTTCAGGGGCTCTGAGCTCCACGACTATTTCAAGAAGCTATCCGAGAAGAAACTGAGGGTTGTTGCCAAGCCCCAGTACATTGACGAGGCGCCCAAGAGGATCACAGGCACTGTCAAGGAGATCCTCGCTAGGATCGACGAGCGTGGTGCCCTCAAGGAGATCTCAGAATACCTTTCCTTGCAGCCCCTCTTGGATAAGGACATACACTCCCTCAGCGGCGGTGAGCTCCAGAGGGTCGCCATAGCAGCCGTTGCTATGAGGGACGCAGATGTTTACATCTTCGACGAACCCTCGAGCTACTTGGATATCTACCAGCGGCTCAGGATGGCGTCGCTCATCAGGAGCCTGGCGAGGGAATCAAAGTACGTGCTTGTCGCGGAGCACGACCTGGCGGTCCTTGACTACCTCTCGGATCATGTCTGCCTCTTCTACGGCAAGGCTGGAGTCTATGGAATAGTATCCAAGCCCCACGGCGTGAGGGTCGGCATCAACCTTTACATAGGTGGCTACATACCAGACGAGAACATACGCTTCAGAACATACCCAATCAAGTTCAACCTCTCTCCTGTGCCAAGCGAGTGGCGCTCGGAGGACACCTTGGTCAAGTGGCCCCCATTCAAGAAGTCGCTCGGGGACTTCAAACTGACTGCCCTTCCTGGCTCAATCCACAAGGGTGAGGTCGTTGGCATTGTGGGCGCAAACGGGACAGGAAAGACCACATTCGTCAAGGTAATTGCAAGCGTAACAAAGCCGACTGAGGGCTACGTCGAGGACTTTGGGATAACTATCAGCTATAAGCCCCAGTACGTCGTCCCGAATACAGACAAGACCGTCAGGGAGATCCTCCAGTCCATAAACCCGACCATCTTGGAAGATCAGTGGTTCAAGGAGGAGATTTATGGTCCTCTCGACATCGAGCCGCTACTGGACAAACGGGCGGACTCCCTCAGTGGGGGCGAGCTCCAGCGATCAGCGGTCGCCGTGTGCCTCTCGAGGGAGGCGAAGCTCTACCTGCTCGACGAGCCCACCGCCCACCTTGATGTGGAACACCGCCTAGCCGTCTCGCGGTGCATAAGGAGGGTCGCAGAGAAGCGCGGGGCTGCGGCGCTCGTAGTGGAGCATGACATAGTCGCCATAGACCTCATAGCCGACAGCATAATGGTCTTCTCCGGCGAGCCAAGCGTTTACGGCATAGCAAACCCCCCAACCTCGCTGAGGAAGGGGATGAATCAGTTCCTGAAGGGACTGGGGATCACATTCAGGAGGGACCCCGAGACTGGCAGACCCCGCGTCAACAAGCAGGGCTCCTGGCTGGACAGGTACCAGAAGGAGATCAACGAGTACTACTACACCGAGATCGCCGCCGAGAAATGATGGCACTTAGGGCATTTTAATGCAAGAACCTCAAAATTTATAAGAGCTCTGGGAATACTTCCTATCTGGTGGTCATCGTGCTACGTCTGGGGTTGATGATGACTGTGCTCACTGCGATCTTCGTCATCTTGGGGTACGTAGTAGGCTTATTCCTGGGCTACCCTGAGCTGGTATCCCTTGGGGCATTGGTATTGGCTGGGGCACTGAACCTCATCTCCTACCTCTACAGCGACAGGATCGTCCTCTCGATGTCCCGCGCCAAAGTTGTTAGCGAGAGTGAGTACCCAGATCTCCACCGTATTGTTACAAACCTGGCGACCAGCGCGGGTCTGCCGAAGCCAAGGGTTGCGATAATAAAGTCCAAGGTCCCCAACGCATTCGCCACTGGGAGAGGCCCAAAGAACTCTGTCGTGGCTGTCACCACGGGTTTGCTTGAGATATTAAATGAGAATGAGCTGGAGGGCGTCCTGAGCCACGAGATCTCACACATCAAGCACAGGGACGTCCTTGTGGCTTCTGTGGCAGCCACAATAGCAGGAGCCATAAGCTACCTAGCCTTAGTAGGAAGGTACAGCGTCCTCTTCGGCGGCGGGAGCGACAGGAACCGCAACGCTGGGGCGCTGGCGTTTCTGCTTAGCCTACTCGCGCCGCTTGCCGCCTTTCTCATCCAGATGGCGATCTCCAGAGGGAGGGAGTACGAGGCTGACAGGGAGGGCGCCCTGCTTAGCCGCAAGCCCCTCTCCTTGGCAAGCGCCCTTGAGAAGATAGAGAGGACCGTGCGCTCCGCCCCGCCGCTCAACGTCAACCCGTCCACTAGCCCGCTCTGGATAGTCAACCCCTTCAGAGGGGACGCGCTTCTGGAGATGTTCTCCACACATCCCTCCACTTGGAAGAGGATCGAGCGCCTCAAGGCTATGGCAATTAGCATAGGCAGTATGCGCTGACCGTCAGTGATTGTTGCCATCAGTAAAGCGGAGGAAGTCAATTGGAAAAAGATCGAGAAAAAAAGGAAAAGAGCGGAAGAGAAACAGGGACGCAAGAAACAGAAACACAAGAGAGAAAAGAGACAGAGATAGGGAAAGAAAAAGAAGAAGGAAAAGAAAAAGAGACGGAGAAAGTAACACCTGCTCCCGCATCCAAACGCAAACCCTACATTTACCCACACAGGCACTGCGTGTACTGCGGCAGGATGATCGAAGTCAAGGGCAGGGATTACTGCCTGAGGTGCAAGCCCGAGTACCAGAAGGAGGTCTCCAAGAGGTCTAGAGCCCAAAAATTCCAGAAATTCCTGAAGTTCTACATCATCGGCATTATTATACTCCTGGTCGGAATAGTCCTCTACTCCCTCCGTTAGTCCTACCACATATAATGCATATGTGGACCCTCCCAACGCGAATAGTTCACTAATTCAAAATGAAATGAAATAGACTTCCATTGACCTGCTCTCCTTTTCTGCGTTTTGTATTTTGGTCTCACGGGCGTCCTTCGGCTGATTCCGCGGAAATAATTTCACTATTATCGTGATGAGGATTCTCTAATCAGGTCGCCTAAAAATCCTAAAAAAGTTTTTAAGAAGACGCTCACACCCTCTACCCTCTAAGGTGGATCTCTTGAGCGTTAGGGACCTGGAATCCATAACCGAGATTGTAAAGGAGCATACCCGCTGGAGGGGCTCCTGCATAAATTTGATAGCGAGTGAGAATGTTGTCAGTAGGTCAGTAAAAGAGATGTTGATCTCAGATCTAGGAAACAGATACGCCATAGGCTTTCTTCACAACCGGTTCTACTCCGGGACGAAGTACATCGATGAATTGGAGGGGTACACCACAGAATTAGCCAAGTTGGCGTTCAGGGCAGACCATGTGAACTACGTCCCGATCTCAGGCACAATGGCAAACCTAGTCATGTTCAATGCCATGACCGCCCCGGGGGACGTCGTAACGGCTCTGAGCGTCATCGATGGCGGTCATGTGAGCTTCAAGGAGTGCTCCAAGATACATGGAGTGAGCCTGGTCCCGCTCCCTTACTCCATGGATCAGATGAACATTGATGTCGGTGAGGCAGAGAAGCTAATCGCCAGAGTGAAGCCAAAACTAGTGCTGCTTGGAGCCAGCGAGATCCTCTTCCCACACCCAGTCAAAGAGATAAGAGGCATAGCCGATGAAGTGGGCGCCATTGTTACCTACGATGCTGCCCATGTTCTTGGTCTAATAGCAGGAGGCACCTTCCAGGACCCCCTGAGGGAGGGTGCGGAGGTCATGACTGGCAGCACGCACAAGACCTTCTTTGGTCCACAAGGGGGCATAATCTTATGCAACGGTAAGCATGCGAGGGCCATCGACAACGCCGCCTGGCAGCTGGTCAACAACCACCACATCCACCGAGTTGCCGCCCTCTCTGTCGCCCTCACGGAGTTTATAGCCTTCGGGCGTGATTACGCTAAGAACGTGGTCAAGAATGCCCAGAGGCTAGCGGAGGAGCTCCACAACCTCGGCTTTGACGTACTCGGGGCAAAGTATGGCTTCACCAAATCTCACCAAGTCATATTCAAGGCACCAAACAACAACGGTGACGCAGCTGCAAAGAGGTTGGAAGACGCCAACATAATAACCACAAAGACCCCGTTGCCCACAGACAAAACCGAGGAGGAATGCTCGGGGATAAGGCTGGGCACACAAGAGGTAACCCGAATCGGCATGGGAGAGAGTGAGATGGAGGAGATCGCAAGACTGATAAAGAGAGTCTTGCTCGACAGAGAGGACCCTTCGGACGTGAGGGCAGACGTCAAAGGAATTATTGCCAACTTCAGAGAGGTAAAATACACCTTCAACGGTGGACCCGCATACGAGTACCTAGCTCTGCCGGGCATAGGCTCGAGCACATGACACTACAGTATGCGAGGCTAATGCACTTTCAATGCCGCCGCTCAGTGTACGAGTACCAGCCCATAAAGCCCCGCACATGGGATTAAAGCCACATTCTTTGTCGGGGTTATGGTGTGTATTTCCCAGCCCGCCTTCTTCACAGTTGCGAATACATCTATGCCCGCTGCTTCCATGGCGGGTCTTGCCTTAAAAGGGTACCTACACCTCCCAGTCTTCAGAGCTTCGCACTCCAAGTTCTTTGATAAACAGAGCGAGCACTCCCCGGCAGCAAAGCCGAGAGCAAAGTAATAGCCCATATTATTGGCTTCGCACTCTACTAGTCCAACAACCTCCCTGAGTTTGAGTTCGTGAGGTACGTGCCTCTTCGTCCATTCCGGTCCTGCGAGGTCCTCGACAGGGGTTTCGAGCCTGATGAGTATTCCATATCTGTACTTCTTCACTATCCTCTCTGTTGTGCTGGGGACTAGCTCGAGGTGAGGCGGGCACATTATGCTGCTCCCGTACCAGCGGCAGGGGGGATACATGCACTTCAGTCTAGCCCTCTCATCCACCACTATATCCTTCGTCTCTATTACCTTCGCCTCGCCTCCATTCCTCTCGACCAGCCTCACAAGTTCTTCCAGATCTCTCTTGAGCCTCTCTTCATCAGAGGCTGAGCCCAAATCTGTCAACCTCCCACAACAAGACCCCAACTCTCGCATGCCATAACAACTATAATTCAGTTATGTATAGTTTATATAATCCCTTTATTTTAAACTTACGTGCGTGGTCTTTATGACAGTGACCAGCAAGGTCCCGATCACTAGAATGATTGCAATGACTATCGGGCTGGCAGGTTTGGGTGTAGCACTCTCCCCTTTCTTCATCCCTATAGGTCCTATCAAAGCTTACCCCTTCCAGCACATGATTAACATAATAGCTGGGATTCTCTTGGGCCCGTTCTGGGCTGCGGGCGCCGCCGCCCTGACCGGGATACTCCGCAACATGCTGGGTCTCGGCACGTTATTCGCCTTTCCTGGTGGAATTCCTGGTGGCTTCGTGGTCGGATTAATATATCATTATTTGAGGGTGAAGAGGGATGTAGTCGCCTTCACCGAGAATATAGGGACCACAGTCATAGGTGCCACCCTTGCTTTCTACCTGCTGGTACCCGCCATAGGGGTCAAAGTCCCACCCATAATGGGTGTCTCCGGCGTCTGGGCGCTATGGATAATGTTCGAGGTCAGCTGCGGCCCTGGCGCCGTGATTGGCTATCTTGTGATAAAGGCGTTGAGAAAGGCCGGCATCGCCGAATACTTCGCTCGTGATTGAATGGTGTGTAGTCTTGATTGCAATATCGGTGAAGGACCTTACCTACTACTACCCGAGGAGGAGAGACCCTGCACTTGTGGACATCAACCTAGAGATAAGAAGCGGAGAATTCGTCCTGATAACTGGACCCTCAGGCGGCGGAAAGTCCACACTCTGCAGGTGCCTCAACGGCCTCATCCCAAATTTCTACGGCGGGAGGCTCTCTGGGAAGGTCAATGTGATGGGAATTGATGTGGCGAGTGCCACAACAAGCGAGCTCTCCCGCCATGTCGGCATGGTCTTCCAAAACCCGGAGGACCAGATAACTAGGATGTCCGTCGAGGCTGAGTTGGCGTTCGGGTTAGAGAACTTGGGGGTGGAGAGGGAAGAGATCTACAAAAGGATCAGGGAGGTGGCCAAGCTTCTCCGAATAGAGGATCTTTTGAACAGATCCGTCGAGGAGCTCTCCAGCGGTCAGCAACAGAAGGTCGCCATCGGATCTGTCCTCGTGATGCGGCCCGAGATCTTGGTCTTGGACGAGCCTACCTCAGAGCTCGACCCGAGGAGCGCCAGGGACCTCATTGATATGATAGCGCGACTGAACAGGGAGCTGGGAATGACCATTGTGATCGTGGAGCACCGCCTCAACTTCATCCTCGAAAAGGCTGACAGGCTCGTCATTATCAACCGCGGGAGGGTTGCGTTGGATGATAGCCCTCAAGAAGCCCTGAGGAATCGCGAAGTGGGAAGACTGGGAGCATCTCTCCCTAAGGTTGTGCAGCTCTACCATGCACTCTGTGAGATGGGATTCCCCCTTTCTAAGGTCCCACTCTCTATTGAACAACTTGAGACCGAACTGAGGGGTGCATCAGCATGGGCGCATTGATTGAGTTCGAGGGTGTGGAGTACACTTACCCTAACGGAAATCAGGCACTCAAGGACGTAAGCCTAAAGATTAACCGTGGCGAATCCGTTGCCATAATGGGTGAGAACGGCGCAGGGAAGACCACTATGGCTAAGCTCATGCTGGGGCTCATCCGCCCGACAAGGGGTAGGGTCCTTATCGACGGCGCAGACACCAGGGAGTCCACAACAGCCAAGATCGCGAGGAAGGTTGGCTACATCTTTCAGAATCCACTCTACCAGCTCTTCTCCGACACTGTGGAGAGGGAGGTCGCGCTCGGTCCTAGGGCTATGGGCATGGAAGAGAAGGCGGTCGCGGAGAGAGTGAGCGCCACCCTCCGCGAGCTGGGGCTTGAGCACCTGAGGGAGATGCCCCCGCTATCGCTGAGCGAGGGCGAGCGGAAACGAGTAGCCATCGCCTCTGTTCTGAGCATGGACCCACACGCTCTGATCATCGACGAGCCGACGCTGGGGCAGGACGAGGCGGAGCGGGTCAGGCTGATACAGATACTGAGGAGACAGCTGGATAAGGGCAAGTCAGTCATAATAATCTCCCACGATGTCGACTTTGCCTACGATGTTGCAGAGAGGTTCGTCATCATGAAGAGGGGCAGGGTCCTCGGGATTCTGACAAAAGCCGAGCTCCTCAGGAACAGGGAGATGCTCGAGGAAGCGAATCTGGTGATGCCACAACTCCTCGATATCGCTGAGATGCTAGAGAGGAACGGCATGCTGGAGAACAACCCAGTCAAAGACGTTAGGGAATTGGCAGCCGCCATAATAAGCGCTATACAGGGTGAGCAAAAGTGAGTAGCCTCCTGCAGGCTCTGCAGTGGCAACGGGGAGAGACATCAATCCACAGGCTTGACCCTAGGACAAAGATCGCATGGTGCCTCTTGACTGTAGCCTTATCGGTCTACTTCTTGACAATAGAGGCGCAGTTAATGCTTCTGATCACAATTGCCTCATACCTTGTCGCCGCCAAGAGCATTAGGAGGTTCGCTGGGGCTCTCTGGTCGATCCTCTTGCTGGTGGCCCTCATAGCAGCCCTCAACTATCTCTACATGGGGCTCTACTACACTGTCGCAACCTCGCTCCGGCTGATAAACATCCTGACGGCTTTTTCTGCGTTCTCTCTCACAACACACCCCGATGACCTAAGCGCCGCTCTCATCAAGCTCAGACTCCCCTATAGCTTCGCTTACATGCTCGTCGCATCTGCCAGATACGCGGTTGTGATAAGCAGGGAGTTCTCGAACATTATCGACGCATATAAGGCAAGGGGCATAGAGTTTGAGGGGCTGTTTCTCAGGAAATTGAGGCAGTACGCCATGATCTTGGTACCCTTGATAATGTGCACAATAAGGAGATCATTCAGACTCGCGGAGGCTATGGAAGCTAGGGCATTTAGTTTGAAGTGCAAGAAGACATACTACAGGGAGCTGTCCTTCAAGAAAACCGATCTTGTGTTCATGTGCATCGTCATCCTCTACTTTCTAATTATCTCAATACTCTACCATTCTCTAATTCTGATTCCTGTCTGAGCTACATCCTAAGTCAATATTTGTTGTACCAAGTTAAATTCGAGACGTAAACTCTGGGCTAAGCAATACAATAAAATATATTCGACCGATTTCAATCTTTGAATGGGCCCGTGGCCTAGCATGGATTAGGGCGTCGGCCTCCGGTGATTTCGAAGAGAGTCGATGGTCGAGGGTTCAAATCCCTCCGGGCCCGCAACTTAGCTGCTATAAAATGCTCGTCCAGAAGACGCAGACCTTCAGTTCAGAGATGTAATAAATGGCCTACTTAATTGAAGAATGGGAAATTTTTGATTGTTCCACTAGACCGCAAAGCGTAAACTACTCTCCCCTTAAAGGTGGGGTCTTCTTGCGGTATTCATATAAATTCCTGCTTCGATGAGAATATCAAACAATTTCCAGTAACCCATACAGTCTTTAGAGTCCTGCCCCAGATTTTCAGTATAAACTCATTCAACCCTTACCTTCTTTCGGCGAGAAAGCCTGCGGTTTTAACCGTGGGATGAATCGCCACCAGTAATTACTAGTGCTTTTTTGGATGTGGTCCGGAGGTCTATCGAATAAGGCTCCGGACCGAACTGAGCGGGGTGGGTTCGAGCTGGAAAAAGATAATCCCGAATCCTCGAAGGATAGGGATAACTGGGCTGTGGCACACCCATTGCAGATTGTCCCTGAGCGTTGAAGGGGTGAATGCTGAAACAGATGTGCCTCCGAGCGCTGAAGGGGCTGTGTGCAATAATCTCTTGGCTTTAGCCGTGAAGAGTGTCAAAAAGATTATCCTCTCTATTGGAGCGTTAAACTTTAAAACCACTTCTATGTAATAACTTCTGTCTGACTGGGGGTTTCAAGACTGCAAAACAAAGGCTCTGTTGTTGATCGCCTGAGGAAGTACATTAAGAGCACGGTCGAGGTTCACCTTCTGGACGGTCAGATCATCAAGGGAAAGCTAGTTCAGGTAGACGAAGACCTGATGAACATTTTCCTGGAGGACTGTGTCGACATAGACGGGCGACCCTCTCCCGCTACTGTAATAATGGGTGGCTCTATCTCTCACGTCAGTATCCTCTCCCTCCCCGCAGAGGACTCCTTGGAGGAAAAGGTCTTCCAGCTGATCCTAAACAATAAAGGCATATCCATAACAGAAATCGCAAAGATCCTAAATACGAAGCCGAGCAGCGTTAGATCCGCCATACTCCGTCTAAAGAAAAAAGGTCTCATATCAACAAACGAGTCCAAGAGAACTAGTCCGGAACAAAAGTGATATTTTTCTCCGAAATTTATTATTTAGTGGCAGGCGATGACGAAAAGTCCCAAAGACACTAGGATGATTGGGATCTTGAGTTTGGAGCCTGCCCTCAAAGGTGCCTTTTTTACTATCACGGGCAGAGAAAAGTGCCAGACCCCCTCGAGGCTCTGGCAATTCTTCCAGAGGGCGATAAAATTATTAGTCGGCGAGCGAAGTTAAACAACCCATGCCCAAGGCTTCTGTAACATGGAATGGCGATCTGAAACTTGTCGGAAGAGACCAATTTGGACATGAAGCACTCATGGAAGCTCACAAAAGATACGGGGGTTCTGGAGAGGGTACCACCCCTATGGATCTATTCTTAATCGCTCTAGGAGGATGCGCCAGTCTTGACATAATAACCATGCTCAAGTCCAGAAACCAAGACCTGGCTTCGCTTGATGTGGAACTTGAGGGTATCAGGAGGGAGGAGCACCCCCGATTTTTTAGCGATCTCCATCAAGTTTAAACTCAAAGGAACACTAGACGACAACATTGTTGAGAGAGTAGTCCGCCTGACTATGACGAAGTTGTGCCCCATCGCTGCAATGCTCGCCAACATATCAGAGCTGAAATGGAGCTATGAAATCTCAAAGGGCGCTCAATTAGAGCAACCTATAAAAACTCAACAATCCTAACGATTATCCGGTGTAATTCTTGAACATATGTCTCTTGACTTGGGAGTACCCCCCTAAGATCGTCGGAGGGCTCGGCACATATACTTACGAACTCACCCGGCAACTGGTCAAGATGGAACACAACATATGCGTCTTCACTATGAACGATGGCACGCTCAAGACCAGAGAGCTAATGGGAGGGGTGGAGGTTCACCGCCCAAAACTCCTCGACATTTCAGAGATCTTCCCAGACGTTGTGACCGAGGAGATCAGGCGGTGGGGTCCAGGAATGCGCTTCTTCTCAGATGTTTGGCTATACAACATACTCACAAGCTCGAAGATTGTGAACGATCTGGTCCCAAATGAGAAGCGGAGCTTCGACATTCTCTCAGTACATGACTGGCTCTCGGCAATGGCTGGCATAACCCTGAAAAAGTCCCTCAAAGCCCCAATGGTATTCCACCTCCATTCCACTGAGAAAGGGAGGAGCCTAGGAGACGGCTCAAAACTGATAAATGATCTTGAGCGCAAGGCTGCCGACTTCGCCGACAAGATCATAACAGTTTCGTATGCCATGAAAGACGAATTAATCTCCTACGGATTCCCATCAGACAAGATAGAAGTCGTCTGGAATGGTGTCGACCCAAACAAATACTCCTTGGAGAGGGTTCCGCCTGAGAGGCGGCAACAGATCAGGTCTCGGTACAAGATCGCCCCAGACGAAAAAATGATCTTCTTCATAGGTAGGTTAACTGGTGTAAAGGGCGCTGACCGCCTCCTCATGGCTATGCCCCATGTCCTGTCTAAATTCCCTAAGACAAAGCTCGTGATAGTCGGAAAAGGTGAGATGGAGGGCGAGCTTGTCAGACTTGCCGCTTCCTTAGGGATTCAGAACAACGTTGTATTCAACTTCAATATGCTGTCTGAGGAGGAGCGGGTCGCTCACTATGCCGCCTGCGACCTTGCCGTATTCCCTAGCCTATACGAGCCCTTCGGCATAGTAGCCCTTGAAGCCATGTCCATGAAAAAGCCGGTCGTGGTGGGTGCCAGAGGCATAAGCGGCATGAGGGAGATAGTCGTCTCTGGTGGACCAAACCAGTGCGGCTACCACATAAACCCATACGATCCCCAAGACATAGCCATGGGTATAAACATGATACTCGGGGACGAGAACCATATGAGAACTTTAGGCGAGAATGCCAGGGCTAGAGTTCTCTCCGAGTTCACTTGGGACATAATATCTAGGAGGATATTGGAGATTTATACTAGGGTTGCCGAGGGCAGGAGCGAACACTTCTATTAGTGAAAGGCCGGAAACTGGATTTTATGGCATCACCCGCCAATCCTAGGCCGGTCTAATGAACCTATTGATATAAGGGTCACACCAGTGGCTCCAATATTGAGCGGGGTTCTTCAAGGGGATGGGGTTCATGCTCCCTTCAGATGGATGAGGGTTCCTCCCTACTGGATGTCCAAACAATTCGCTCTCGTAGAGGAGCGCCCCCTCGCATAGCATGTGGTCAAGATTATTCAACAAGATCCCCCTGATCTCGATCTCCAATCCCATATGTTCAAGTAGCCTTATTAGGTAAGGGGTGTCTCTGGGCCAGATTGCAGATCTGTGGTATTCCTCGTCCCCAAGGTATGGCTCCACCCTCCTGGATATGGCCACACCGAACGGGAGGGTAGCGTCGCCGAGCACCCTCAGAGTCCTGTTCACCATCAGCCTCTTTATATTCTGGTACCCCGTTCTAACTTCATCTTTGTTGAATAGGTGGATCGCCATTACCATACCGGCCATCCCCATTGAAGTTGGCTCGTCAGATCTTCTGTTACTCTCGCAGTCCACTATGTCCGAGACGAACCTTCCATTCCAAAACCTTTGCCTGAAGGCTCCTTCCATCTCTTTGAGCCTCTCCGCGAGCCCTTTGCCCAACTCCGATTTATTGTTCGACATACCGCTGTAGAGCTCCCTCAAAGCTCTTATCCAATGACCGTTAACCTCCGGGAGGTAGTATTTGGGCAGAGATTGCCCGGTGCTATCCCACCCGGTGGGCAATCTGCACGCCCTGCCATTTACGATGGAGTCCGTCCATGATTGGTATGGGGCACACGCAACGAGCCCTCCTCTCAAAACCGGGGGCCCCTCCCAGACCATATCCATTGCCTCCATCTCATCCAAGAGTTCCACAGCCAAAGAAGCCGCCCTTTCTCTCAGCTCCCCTCCTAAGAGAGCGCACAAGTAAAGCAGAAGCGGTGGTGCATCCGCAGAGTAGCCCTCGCCACCCATGATGTTTGGGAGACCCCTCTTCTCCTCGAGCATATCCATCAGCATTCTGGCAAGAGTAATAACCCTATCCTCCCAGGCAAAGATCTCCATGTAGACTTGAAAATTGTTTATTATCCCCTCGAGCGCGTCCCTAATCCAAGGAAACCTGAACCACCAGCAGCCCGCCTCTGGGAACCATCCCCCTTGAATTGGCAAGCCGAAACACCTCAGGGTGGACAGCCTGAGAATCAGTATGTCGCGGAGTCTAGGTTCCAAAAAATATACCCTACTCATCCATGAAGGGTCCTTCACTGCCTCATCATTCTTCAAACCGTCTACGACCACTCTAAGCTCTCTCCCTTCCACTGCGCACACGGCTGGCGCATGAGCCCTCCTCTTCTCCCTCACGAACCTTATGTAACCTTCTGGGTCCCTGTACCTGAAGCCGCTGCCCAGCTTGTACACCCACTCTGTGGAGTAATCTACGCCCTCGATCTCTTTGAATGGTCCGACAGCAGCCCTAAAATCTTCGAAGGTGACCATCAACCATCTCCCTTGGGGCGCGATTCTAACGCCCGAGATCTCTTCCCCATTTACGCCCCTAATATCAAAGAGTGGCAAAACTCTGGCGCCGTCTCTATTGAATTTTGCTTGGAAGAAATCCTCCACAAAACTCAGCTCTACCTCCAGATCTGTGTAAATGTACTTCACCCTGTAAGGTCCAACAAAGACCTTTTCAGCACAACCTCCCACCATGGAGAACATTATCCCGTCCAACAGTTTGTAAACCCTCCCTCCATTCGAGATCAGCAGCCCTTGGTAGGGGTAATCCCTGTTTGGACCAACAAACCTTTCTTTCTCAAGGAGGATCTCTACCGAGAAAACTGAGGACGACCACTCCCCCATGCTCGCCTTCAATAGGACCTGCTTATTTCTCGCAAAGTCCCAGTCCTGATCCTCCTGGACCTCGACCTCTATCTCTGGCAGGTGCTTCACTGTATCCCCTCCAAGCATTAGAAAGAGTTATTTCCGGAGGCAGTAAATAATCATTGGGGATATCCTTGCGGGATATTTACGAACTCACGCCGTCCATGCGCCTCCTCCTTGCCATGCACAACATCTCAGCTGTCAGTACAGAATCAGCAAAGAGGCTAGACGACCTGAGAGGTTTTTCTGACCTGAAAAACGATGAATTGAGGGAGGCGCTTAGGGAACTTCTATCACACGGATATGTGGTTGAGCGAGAAGGAGCATACTACCTCAGCAGCCTTGGGATATCTGTGGTGAGAAGTGTATACACCTGAGGGCGGACGATGAAGCCCATCATTCACATCACCTGGGAGTACCCTCCCTTCATGGTGGGCGATCTCTCAAAAAGACTCTCTGATATCCTCCCAAAAATAGCCTCGCGTTACCCTACAGTACTGGTGGTGAGGGGGGACTCAGACGGTGTATTCGAAACTGATGGGATAAAGATCTACAAGGCGGGGTCCTCGGTCCGGACTCATCCCCACATACTTGCCTACGCGCATCTATTGAACCTTGACTTGGTGCGGGCTGCCGCAAACGCCCTCCACGACAATGGAGGCGCCTCACTAATTCACTCTCACGACTGGATCAGCTCCATCGCCTCAGCCTACCTCTCATCATATGTTGGGTGCCCCCTTCTCATGTCCGTGTACACAACCGAGATCACAAGATCTGGCTCCCTTAGATCCGTCCTGAGTTTGGGCATATTTGACCTAGAACGGCACTGCTTCCAGAGGGCTGAAAGACTTTTTGTGCAGGATACAAGGATGCGCGAACATCTGGCAAAAGAATACGGCATAGACCGGGGGAGGGTTGTCTTGGGTAACAGTCCTGACACAATTCTAGAAACCTACAGGAGGTTTTTAGGCTGAGCTCAAGTGTAATAATGTTGAGCTGGGAGTATCCTCCCCACATCGTCGGTGGGCTCGGGAGGCACGTCTTCCACCTCTCGAGGGCACTCTCCTCAAAGGGAGTTAAGGTGCAGGTGCTGACCTTCACCGACGGATCGTCCCCCTCCGAAGAGACTGTTGATGGTGTCAGGGTAATGCGGGTGAACCCTTACTCCCTAAGGTACCCCGACTTCACATCTTGGATACACGGGCTGAACCTGCTAATGGTGGAGCGCGTCGTGAATCTCAGGGAATTTGACCTTATACACGTCCATGACTGGCTCACAGCAACATCTGGAATAGCGATCAAACATGTTATGAGGAAGCCTCTTGTAGCCACAATTCACTCCACAGAGCTAGGCAGGAGGGGCGGCAGCCTGAAGAATGAACATGAACGGCACATCCACGAGATAGAGTGGCTCCTTTCCTACGAGGCATGGCGCGTGATCTGCTGCAGCAGGTATATGGTGAACGAAGTCTCCCGGTTCTTGGACTGCCCTCCAAACAAGATCTTCCAGATCCCCAACGGCTATGCGCCCGACTCTTTCCCTAAACCCGCCCCACTAAACCGAAGGGATTACGCTAGGGACGACGAGAAGATAGTCCTTTACGTGGGGCGGCTCGTCTACGAAAAAGGTCCCCACCTCCTGCTCGAGGCTGCAGGTAAGCTCAGGAGGGGCGACCTAAAGTTTATATTCGTCGGAGACGGCTCTATGAAGCCTTACCTAGTGGACTTGAGCGTAAGACTTGGCATCTCTGACAAGGTATACTTCTTGGGGCATGTCCCAGACGATGTACTCCATGCGCTCTACCGGCTTGCAACAGTCGCGATCTTTCCGAGCCTCTACGAACCCTTCGGGATAGTTGCCCTAGAAGCTATGGGCTTGGGCGTTCCAGTAATAGTCTCAGCGGTAGGAGGTCTGGACGAGATCGTCCAGCATGGTCACAACGGCTTAAAATTCCATCCTGGGTCTCCTAGTGCGTTAGCGGAAACCATAAACATGTTGGTGGACAACCCCGAACTCTGCCGGAGACTTGCTATGAATGCCCGTGAAGGTCTCGGGGCATTCACGTGGGAGAAGGTTGCGGATGAGACTATCAAGTTATATGAGCTCGTCCTTGGAGAATACAAAAGTGGAACGTGGAAACCGAGAGTGTGATCTGATGAGGTACTCTGTGGGCATCGATATGGGTGGAACCTGGATCAGGGCTGCCGTTGGAACTGAGGAGGGAACTGTCCTGAAAAAAGTGACAGTCCCAGTGGATCCTCTTTCGGACAACACTTCTATAATCAATCAGCTTGAGAGCTTGATACTCGAGGTATCCTGCGAGTCCCTCGGGGAGATCAATGGGATTGGGATAGCGGCTGCTGGCAAGCTAGACCTAAAAACGTCAACAATTGTGTTCTCCCCTCACACATCCATAAGGTCGCTCCCCTTGGGCACACTCGGTGAGAGGCTCAAAAAGCCAGTGACACTCCTAAATGATGGTGTCGCCGCCGCCTTGGCAGAGTGGAAGCTCGGGGCTGGCAAGGGTCATGACAATATTGTTTATGTTGGGATAGGCACGGGCATTGGAGGAGGGGTGGTTGTTGACGGTCACCTTGTTCTGGGGAAGGAGGGCAACGCCCACGAGATGGGTCACATGATAATAGACGCAGGCGGGGCGATAGAGTGTGAGTGTGGAGGTCGGGGTCACTGGGAAGCCTACACATCTGGGAGTGGATTGCCCCGCCTCTCTAGGCTCCTTGCCCAGAGCTTCGTAGGAAATACCCCTTTCCTCCAGAAATCACTGCGCGGAAAGGTTGAGGCAAGGGAAGTGTTTGAATACGCAAAGAACGGAGACAATTTTGCGCTCTGCGTGGTCAGAGAGGCCACCAGGCTCAACGCCATAGCTATAGCCAACCTGGTCAACCTTTACGATCCCAGCCTTATCACGGTGGGCGGCGGCGTGGCTGTTAAGAACCAGGAATTTGTTGTCTCACCGCTCCAGCCTTACGTTGAGCGTTTATCCTTCAACTCGCCTCCAAAGATCGTACCCTCCCCCCTTGGTGAGGATGCCCCACTACTGGGATCCATTATCTCCACATTCGGTCTTTAATCCTTAAACTTCACACTTCTACTTTTCATCTTCCGTCTTCTATCTCACTTCCTTTTTATCTCACTTCCTATGTCTTCCCACATTTTCGATAATTTCATGGCAAGCCATTGTCTATTTTCCCTTGGCTATCATGACCTCTGTGGACTTGATCACAGCCTCGACCCGGTCGTTGACCTTTATGTCTAAGTCATCAGCTGCCTCTGTGGATATCAGCGCTGTTATTGTTGTTGGAACTTCTATTTCGAGCCTTACCTTAGTCACCACGTCCCCTCTTTCGACACTTTTGACGACTCCCTTCAACCTGTTCCTCGCACTAATCTTCAATCTAACCGCCTCCCAATACTCCTCATCCCCCAGAACTTCGCCCACGTAATTCTCTACCCTTCGATATTCCTTGAGAAGGTAATCCCCCAGCGGGGTGAGCATCGCTCCTCCTCCACCGCCCCTCCCGCCTTTAAAGGTCTTAACAACCGACTCGCCAGTGGCATTTCTGATCCTCAGCAAGTAGTTCCATACATAACGGTATGACATTCCGAGCTTTCTGGCAGCCTTAGAGATTGACCTCTCTTCTTTTATTGCCTCGAGTATCCTGGCACCGCCGTAGCCGAGTATGGGCTCTCCCCTGTATTCTAGCCATATCCTCGCAGTGGGTTTCGTCTCTTGGGCGGGCATACAATTGATTATTAACCGTTATGTTTTTAAATACATATCGATAACGATGTATACAACTAAACACAACGGGTTTCGGTGTTCTACCAATGTGGAAGCCTTCAAGAGCACTTTCCATAGCCCTCCTATCCACAGTTGCCATCGTGAGCTCCTTCGCCTACGAGCTGTACTCCACTTCAGGAGGATCAGTGGTAGTCAATGCAACAACCACAAGCACCTACGACTCAGGCCTCCTTGACTACCTGTTGCCAAAATTTGAGAGTGAATACGGGGTTAAAGTCCATATAATACCGGTGGGCACGGGTCAGGCTATAGAGTCCGCCATGAGGGGTGACGTAGATCTCGTATTAGTGCATTCAAGGCAGCAGGAGCTTGAATTCATCAACAGCACCTATGGCATTCACAGGGTTGCTGTGATGTACAACGAATTTGTCATAATCGGCCCGGCAGAAGACCCAGCTTGCATAGGAGGGCTTACAAATGCAACAGAGGCTTTCCGGAGGATCGCGGAGGCTGGTAGTAAGGGCGCCACTTCATTTGTCTCTAGGGCAGACAAGTCTGGGACACACATGGTCGAGCTGAGGATATGGGAGAGTCTCGGAATAGCGCCCTCAAGCCAGGCTCAGAAGTGGTATTTGGAAGCGGGTGCCGGTATGGGTGCTGTGATGCGCATGGCAAACGAGAAGAGAGCCTACACAGTCACTGACAAGGCAACATGGCTCTCGTTCCAGAGTCAACTTGCTAACCTGAGGGCTCTCGTCCAGGGTGATCCACTCTTGCTGAACCCGTATTCAGTGATACTGGTTAATCCGGAAAAATACCCCCAGAGAAACATTAATGGTGCCATCGCCCTAGCCAAATGGATGATCTCAGATGAGGGTCAAGACCTGATAGGCAACTTCACGAAATCTGGCGAGACTCTTTTCACGCCCATTGCCCGCAACTACGAGAGGGCCCATGAGTTGGGATTTCCAGATCAGCAGGAGGAGATCGCTTGGTATGATACCCATCAGCCATAGTCACAATGCATTTTATCGTAGGGGACTCGCAAGCAACCTCCGGTTAGGATCCAATTTGGAGTGGAGTGAATAATGGTTGAAGATGTCTTTCTCCAAGAGATAATAAACATCACCTTTCTTTCTCTTAGAGTATCTGGCACGGCTGTGCTAATTGGGGCCCTGATAGGCATCCCGATCGGGGCTTACTTAGGCTTCCGGCAGTTTAAAGGTAAAAAGACGATGATGCGCCTAGTGGACGTAATGCTGAAGAGCATAATAAACACATTCATGGGTCTTCCGCCCGTCGCCGTTGGGCTGGTTGTCTACCTCCTCCTTACCTCGTCTGGCCCTCTCGGCTGGTTGGGTCTCCTTTACACGCCCACTGCCATGGTGATAACACAGCTGATCATGGTCATACCCATCATTGTCGGCGTGACCATGTCGGCTGTGGGGAGCGTTGAGAGATCCATAATGGAAAAGGCGCTCTCGCTCGGCGCCACGAAAAATCAGGCGGCTTTTTTGGTCCTGAGAGAGGCTCGCGTGGGCGTCCTTACAGCCATAATAGTCGCCTTCGGCGCAGCCATATCTGAGGTTGGGGGCATAATGATCAGCGGGGGAAATATAAGGTGGTTCACGCGCACACTGACCACCGCGATAGTGGTGGAGACCGAGCTTGGAAACTTTAATATGGCTCTGACGCTTGGCGCCATACTATTGTCCATAGCCTTTGTGATCAATCTAGCATTGACCGTCCTCCAAATCAAGGGGGCGAGGAGGTAGTTCAAGCATGAGAGCCGTGGAGGTCCGTGGTCTGTCCAAGGATTACTCGGGGAGGCTCGTCCTGAGAGACGTGACCTTCGATGTCCATGAGGGAGAGTTTTTTGTGCTCCTGGGTCCCAATGGCTCAGGCAAGACAACACTCCTCAGAATACTCGACCTCCTCGAAGAACCGACCACTGGCAAGGTGTTCTTTGAGGGGGAGGAGGTGGACTATTCAAAGGACAGGGCAACTCTCCGCAGGAAGATAGGTATGGTCTTCCAGCAAACAGTCCTATTCGACATGAGCGTTTTCGACAATGTGGCATATCCACTTAAGATCAGGGGCGATCTTGCTAAGACTAATATTGAACGGAAGGTAGCGAGGGTGCTCGAGGATGTGGAGCTGAGCGGCTTCGAGAGAAAGAACGCCCTGGCTCTCTCTGGTGGCGAGGCACAAAGGGTCGCGTTGGCTCAAGCACTTGTGGCTGAGCCCAAACTCCTCCTGCTAGACGAACCCACAGCCAATCTCGACCCGAAGAACGTTTCTGTAGTTGAGGGCATTCTCTCGCGCCTGAATAGAGAAAAAAGAACCACTATCATTATGACCACGCACAACATGTTTCAGGCTGAAAGGCTGGCGCAGCGAGTCGCCCTGCTCAACGAAGGGGAGATAAAGGCAATAGGGTCTTTTAGGGACGTCTTTGGAAACCAAAGCTTATCAAGTCAATAGATTTAGTAAATACCTGACTGGTTTTATCTAACCTCCGCAAGAAGACCCCGCCCGAAAGGGCGGGATGAACTGCGGTTAATCTTAAATTCAATGAACCTATAACTTGACTGTATGAGGCTGACCGTTTGGGCGGGCATTGTTGGGCTGACTTGAAGGAAGAAAGAGCTTCTGGATAGGGAATATAATAACCTCCAAAGATTTCTCAGGGGCGATAAGGCTGCCCCGCTGTACTCAGCAAATAAACAGCAAGCCCTAAGATACTACAGAAAGGTCAAGCAAAAGGAGTATCCGCTCAGTTTGAGGAACGACTTGATCAACCTTAAAAAGGCTTTCTGGTTTCTGAAAATTTCCGTGTATGGCGTGAGAGGCGGAATCAGAGTCCCAGTTAAGCCCCACAGAGAGTTTCCGGATGGGAAGCTCTGCGAGAGCAAGGTTGTTAGAAAGAAGGAATGACAGATACGTTGCAATGCTAACCTTCGAGTTCAGCCCACCGCCCATGCGTAGATGCTCCTCAATCCTCGCCGTTGATCTGGGCGAGCGCTTTGTAGCCACAGCGGTGCTCTGG
>Ga0080004_1123932_pt1 | contig 72930 bp, 83 predicted proteins | sample WasSprMetagenome_FD_69207 | JGI IMG/M metagenome (GOLD analysis project Ga0080004, IMG submission 69207) | Sulfidic aquatic microbial communities from Washburn Spring, Yellowstone National Park, USA - WS (SPADES assembly) (version 2) | ecosystem: Environmental > Aquatic > Thermal springs > Hot...
TCACCACCCTCCCCCCCTTCCTCTCCACCCACTCCTCCACCACCCTGGAGGCGTCCACCGTGGTCACCACCTTCTCCCCCCTCCCCACCAGGTGGGAGGCCACCAGGGCCAGCAGCTTGTCCGGGGGGGCGAACCTGCCCCGGTCGTCCACCACCGCTATCCTGTCCGCATCCCCGTCGTGGGCGAACCCCACCTCGGCCCCGCTGGAGACCACCACCCTGGAGAGGTCGGAGAGGCTCTCGGCGGAGGGCTCCGATCCCCTCCCGGGGAAGAGGCCGCTGGGGAAGCCGTGGAGGGAGAGGACCTCGCATCCCCCCTCCCTCAGGAGCGGGGGGGTGACCCGGCAGGCCGCCCCGTTGCCGCAGTCCACCGCCACCCTGTGCCCCTCCCTCAGGGGGAAGCGGTCAAGGACCCAGCGCAGGTACTCCCCCACGGGGTCCCTCTCCTCCAGCCTTCCCACCCTCCTCCACTCCACCCCCCGGGCCCTCCCCATCTCCCCCTCCAGCTCCTCCTCCCTCTCGGGCGTGAAGGCCGCCCCCTCCTCGTCCCAGCACTTCAGGCCGTTGTACTCCGGGGGGTTGTGGGAGGCGGTGACCATCACCCCCGCCCCCGCCCTCCAGGCCCTGACGGAGAAGGCCAGCACGGGGGTGGGGACCATCCCCGCCCTAACCGCCGTGCACCCCCCCGAGAGGAGGCCGGCCAGCAGGGCGCTCTCCAGCATCTCGCTCGAGGTCCGGGGATCCCTCCCCACCACCACCCTTCCCGAGTTCCCCAGGAGGGAGGCCAGGCCCAGGCCCAGCCTCAGGGCCAGGGGGGGATCCACCTGCTCGTTGGCCAGCCCCCTCACGCCCGAGGTACCGAAGAGGCGGGGCAAATCCTCCCCCCGGCGCTAGGCGGGGGCCGCGGCGGGGGCGGCTGGGGTCCCGGCGGTCTGGGCCTCCGCGGGCCTCTTCAGGACCTCCGTCTTCTGGATCTCCACCCTCCGGATGGGGCAGTACTTCTTGGCCACCTTGTAGACGTCCGCGGAGAGCTTCCCCAGCACGGCCTCCTGCACGAACTGGTCGAAGGTGCGCTCGGAGGCCCTGGTGGTGAGGAGGTTGACGATCTCGGAGCGGATGGCCCTCACCTGGGACCTGGAGATCTTCCTCACCGTCATCACCACCACGGTGATCTGGATCTCCCTGCCGTCCTTCGTCCTCACGGTCAGGATGTGGGTGATCTTGGTGGCCCTCCTCCTCACCTGGCTGCGGAGGAAGTGCTGGGCCAGGTCGTGCCCCACGAAGTCGGTGTAGGCCTTCTCCCCGTCCACCCTCACCACCTGGAAGAAGAGCTTCAGGTAGGCCTTGGAGACGTCCTGGACCAGGTCGCCCAGCGAGACCTCCACCTTCCTCCCCAGCAGCTTCTGGGGGTCGGAGGCCAGGGTCTCCCCTATCCTGGTGCCCCCGAACATGGGGGGGGCGTAAAGCTCGTACCAGACCTTCCTCTTCCACTCCTTGGCCGAGCTCGTCTTCTCGGGCAAAGCCTCACCCTTCCCCTTTCTCCCCGGTGGATAAAACCCTCACGCGCGCCCTCACGGCCTCCGGCCAGGAGCCCTCCTCCAGCCCGTAGTGGGCCAGGAAGCCCACCACCCAGCGGGTGGTGCCGAAGCCGCAGCAGCCCGTCCAGATCCTCCTCCCCCTGGCCTCCTTTATCCCGAAGGACCTCACGAACTTCTCCCCGTGCACGTTCAGGGAGGCCACCTCCAGCCAGTCGTCCTTGTAGGGCAGCCTCACCTCCAGGTCGTAGGTGGCCGCCTCCGGACCCCCCTCCTCCCTCTCCCCCTCCCTGAGGTAGAAGGGGGTGGCCACGGTGAGCCTCCACCTGAGGCCCAGCTTCCTCAGGAGGTTCTCGCTCCTCTCCCTCACCCCCTCCCTTATCTCCACCACCTGCTCGGGTGAGCCCAGGAAGACCAGCTCTATCCTCCTGAACTCGTGGGTCCGGATCAGCCCCTCCGCCCCCCCTCCCTCCCAGCGGTAGGTCCAGCCGCTCCTGTCGAAGAGCTTGACGGGAAGGTCCTCCAGCCTCACCCTCCCTCCGCTGAACATCTGGTAGAAGGGCTCGCACTGGGCGGGGGCTAGCACGTAGGAGGGGGGCTCCACCGCCTCCCTGAGCAGCTCCGGGACCACCCTCCTCCTGAGCCTGACCTCAGCCTTGAACTCGGAGAAGGCCTGGGGATCCCTGGGAGGGGAGCAGACGTAGTACATGCCCTCCGGTATGCCGTCCAGGTAACCGGGCATCTTCCTCATCACCTCCAGGGGGATGAGCTTGGGGAAGAGGGCCTCCCTGAAGCCCAGGGGCCTCACCACCTCCTCCAGGATCAGCCCCTCCACGGCCCACAGCAGCTCCGCGAAGGGGGGGCCGTAGAGCCACTGGCCCCTCCCCGGGAACTCCTGGATCCACCCCCTCCTCTCCATCTCCTCCGTGGGGTTCCCGGAGAAGAGGGGAGGGACCCCCTCCTCCTCCCTCACCACCCTGGGCGCCTGCACCCCCTGGGGCGCCGCCGGGGCCCTCTCCGCCAGGGAGACCAGCCTGTCCACCGTCCCCCTCCTCAGGTCGGACTCCGAGAGCCCCCTCAGGGTCAGGACCACCCCCTCCTCCCCCCTCCGCACCTCGTGGCGCAGCCCCCTCAGGAGGTCCTCCGCCTCCCCCGGCAGGGAGGGGAGCTCTATCCGGTACTCCTCACCCTCCATTCCCCTGAGGCCCAGCCTGTGCCTCCCCAGCAGGTCCCTGAGCTCCTTGGCCAGGCGGAGGAGGGCGCTGTGGGCCCTCACGTACCGATCGGAGACTATCCTCAGCTCCAGCTCCTCCCCCCTCACCTCCCAGCCCTCCACCCTGGCCCCCTCCCTCCCGGGCGGGGCCCCCCTGCGCAGGAGCTCGGCGGACCCCTCCAGCAGCCTCCCTATCTCTCCCCTGAACTCCTCCAGCCCGCCGCTGAACCTCAGCCTCGCCCTCAGGAAGAACCTCAAGCCGGTCCTCCTCCTTGCCCCTCCCGCGAAATAAAGTATTTCAAACTTCTTCCAGCAGGCCCTCCGCCGCCTCCGTGCAGGCGAGCAGGTCGTCCAGGGTGGCCAGGAGGGTCTCTATCCTCCCCTCCATCCTGACGGTGGTGATCACCTCCCTCCCCCTCCTCACCGTCCTCAGCTCCACCCCCTTCCCCCCCACGTTGTCCGGGGAGAGGGCCCTGACCAGGGCCTCCGCCACCCTCTCCTCACGGTAGAGGCAGCGCACCCTGGCCCTTAGCTCCATCCCCCCACCGCTCAGTCCCTTATCCCCTCTTCCGAGACCGAGAAGATGGCCTCCCCCTCGGGAAGGCAGGGGCTGTCCACCACCCTGGCTATGCGCTTGTTGGCCTTGCTCCTCCTCAGGTAGACCCTGGTGGTCACGGAGTGGGCCAGCACGTGCCCCCCTATGGGCCTGGTGGGGTCCCCGAAGAACATGTCGGGCCTGGCCTGCACCTGGTTGGTGACGAAGACCGCCAGGTTCCTCAGCTCGGAGAGCCTGTGGAGGGTGAGGAGGTGCCTGGCCAGCTTCTGCTGCCTGGCAGCCAGCGCCTCCCTCCCCACGAACTCCCCCCTGAAGAGGGAGGTGAGGGAGTCCACCACCACCAGCTTGATGGGCTCCTTCTCCGACAGCTCCTCCACCTTCTCGGCCAGGAGGAGCTGCTGGTCCGTGTTGTAGGCCCTGGCGAAGTAGATGTTCCTCACCGCCTCCATCTCGTCCATGTCCAGCGCCCTGGCCATGTCCTGGATGCGCTCGGGCCTGAAGGTGTTCTCGGTGTCTATGAAGACGGCCTTTCCCTGCAGGCCGCCCCTCTCCTCCGGGAGCTGCACGTTGACGCAGAGCTGGTGGGCCAGCTGGGTGTTGTGCAGGAGCGTGGGCTGGTGCCCTCCCACGAAGCAGTGCCCCTGGGGGACCACGAAGTCGTAAACGTAATCGTTGTGCTCGACCTCCCTCACCTCCTCGATCACGTCCCAGCCCAGCTCCAGGGCGGCCTGGAGGGTGGAGACCGCCTCCTCGAGCTTCTTCTCCCTCCCCTCTATCTCGGCCACCAGCGCCTCCCGCACGGCCTGAAGCCCCCCGGGGCCCTCCCCGCCGAGGTGGTTGCCCGCCGACCGGCTTTCGACGCCGGGCCCAAGCACGATGGAGCGGAGGGGGAAGGGCAGCTCACCCGCCAGCTCCCTCAGCTCGGCCCGGGAGCCCGCCCTCCTGGCCCTCTCCTTCCACTCCCCGAAGCGCTTCAGCTGCTCCAGGAAAAGGTCCCTGATCCTCAGGAGGGTCTCCCGGTCGAGGAAGGCCTGATCCCTCTCCCCGGTCAGCGGGTGAGGGAAGGCTTCCCCGAAGGTTTCCCTGCAGGTTCTCCTCAGGAGCTCCGCCAGCTCGGCCGGGTAGCCGAAGTCAACGGACCGGGAGGAGGGGAGGCTGGGGGGAGGAGAGGATCTGAAGGGGAGCTCCCCCATCCTGGCCCCGTCCTCCCCGCCTATGAGGAGCCTGTACCCCCCTTCCCCGCGCACCGCGGTGGCGTGGACCCCTATCCTTAGCAGGAGGTAGGAGAGCTCGGTGAACAGCCTCCCGCTCTCGGTGGAGAGCTCGATGGTCCGCCCGAGCGATCCCTCACCCTCCAGGTAGCCCGCCAGGAAGTGCCTCACCACCTCCTCCGGGGAGCCCAGCACCTCCGGGGGCACGAACTTCTCCGCCGCATCGCACTCCGCCAGCTCGCCCAGGAACTCCAGAACGGGCTTCCCCAGCACCAGGCGGTTGACGGCCCGCCCCTCCCGATGGAGGGCGGGGGAGAGGCCGAACCTCCTCTCCAGGTAGGACCTCACCCACTCCGCGAGCCTCTCGTTGGAGGTGGAGATCTCCGGCCCGCTCCCCCTCGCCACGTAGAGCCCAAGGAAGTAGCCGTCGTCTGGGCTCAGGCCTCCGGAGGCGGGGGCCTGGGGAAGGGAGGAGGGCACCGCCACCGGCGAACCGGCCCTCAGCTCCCCCGCCGGAACCCACTCCAGCCCCCTCCCGGTCAGGGTCAGCAACCTGTGCTTGGGCGTGAGCCTGAGGACCCTGCCCCTCCTCGTCCTTATCTCCAGGAGCCACCTCACCCTCTCCCTGTAGAGGCAGGAGGCCCGGGTGGGCTGCAGCCTTCCCCCGAAGAAGGAGAGCACCTTCACGTTCGGGGTGGGGACCACCGTCCCGGCGTCAAACCTCCGCTCGCCGAAGAGGCTCCTGTAGTGCTCGTAGGCCTCCTCGATCGAGGTGAGGTGCGGCCTCTCGTCGTTGAGGTAGTAGACGGGCGTGTCCCCGGACACGCACTTGCCCGTACCGAACTCCCCGAAAACCTCCGTCACGGCCCTGGTGGGTATCCCTCCCCCCAGCAGGTTGTCGAGCTGCTTGCTTCCCGTGGTGATCCAGCCCAGCTCCTTCCTCAGCCTGAGGGCCTCCTCCCCCGTGAGGAACTTGCCTATGTCCGCCCTCTGCTTGGCCGCCTCTATGATCTTCCTGGCCTGGGCCTCCCCCACCTCCGCTATCTCCTTCAGCTCCTCCACCGTCGCCACGGCCAGGGAGGAGATGGTCCTGTATCCCGCCTCCCTCAGCCTCTCGGCGATGGCGGGGCCCACCCCCGGGAGCTCCTCCAGGTTGGTGTCCTCCAAGCTCTCACCCTCCTTGTTTTCCCCTCACTTTAACCTTTTCCAGAAGCCGCTCCGCCTCCTCCCTGGCATCCGGGAACTCCACGGAGGTGACCCTGAGCTCCAGCTGGTCCAGGTACTCGTCCCTCCTGGTGGTGCCGGAGAGGATCACCTCCCTTCCCTCCAGCCCAAGCAGGCGGTAGAACTCCCCCAGGTTCTGGGTCCTCCGGTACTCCTCGAAGAGGCGGGCGGAGCTCATCCCCGCCAGCTCCTCGGCCGCCCTGCCGAAGAGCACGGCCCTGATGGTTCCCGTGCCGTCGTCCAGGATCAGGTTGAGCACGGCCCGGTGCTCCGGGGAGACCACCTTCCCGCACTCCTCGCACAGGAGGCTGGTGTCCACCGTGCCCAGCGTCCTCCCGCACAGGGGGCAGAGGTCGAAGATGGGCCGGCGCCTGATCACCCTCACGATGGTTCCCCTCACCCTGACCTGCAGGTTGGGCTCCTGGATCTCCCCTATCTCCCTCGTCTCTGGGGACCAGGAGAGGCGGGCCAGGACCTCCGCGGGGGGAAGCTCCTCCTCCACCTCGGGGTTCACCTCCAGCTGCCCCATCCTCCCCAGGTGCAGCTCGAGCGGGGTGCCGAGGGGCGTGTAGGCGTTGCGCAGGAGGACCACCTCCCCCACCCTGGGGACCCTCTCGGCGTGCTCCTGCCAGAGCAGGACCCTCACCTTCCCCGTCCTGTCCCCCAGGATGAGGCTGGCGAACTTCCCCCTCTTCCCCTCCCTCACGAACTCCTTGACCTCCCCCACCTCCACCACCCTCCCCACCACCTCCACCCCGTCCATTCCGGGCTCCAGCTCCCCCACCCTGAGCCTCCTGGGCCTGAACTCCTCCACCTCCACCCCCGGGGGATTCAACTCCACGGAGGCCGACCTCCCCAGGTGCAGCTCGGGTTTACCGGCGGGGCCCTCCTTGGTGTAGGCCCCCCTGAGCAGCACCACATCCCCCACCTTCATCCTGCCCGCCATCTCCACCGCCCCGTTCCAGAAGGAGGCCCTGACCAGCGCCGTCCCGTCCTCCAGCAGCACGCTCGCCACCCTCCCCACGCTCCCGTCCGGGCGCCTGAACTCCCTCTCAGGGAACTTCCTCCTCACCCTGGCCGCCACCTCCACCCAGGGCATGCCCGCCTCCACCTCCTCCAGCCTGAGGAGCTTCCCGTCCACCTCGGGGAGCTGGGAGGCCCTGGGCGAGTCGGGGGCCGGGAGGATCCTCCCCCCGCTGCCCACCCTCAGGTAGGGCTTGCCGGAGGGATCCATCCTGACCTGCGCGTTCTCGAGCTTCACCACCTCCCCCCTCCTGAGGTTCCTGACCAGCTCCGCCTTCTCACCCCAGAGGGAGACCTTGATCTTCCCCGTCTCGTCCAGGAGGATGAGGGAGGAGAACTTATCCGTCGTGCCGTCGGGGCGCTCGAAGGTGCGCACCTCCCCCACCGCCGCCACCCTGGCCACCAGGTCCACCTCCCTCTGCCCCTCCCTGAGGTCGGAGATCCTCACCGGGGAGTCCGGCGGGGGGGGGAACCTCCTCTCCAGCTCGGGGTCCCTCACCACCTCCACGGAGCTCCTGGCACTTATCCTGAGCTCGGGCTCACCCCTCTGATCCTCCTGCACGTAGGCCACCCCTATCCGGAGCAGGTCGCCCTTCTGGATGGCGCCCTTCTCCACCAGCGAGGCCTTCTCGTCCCAGAGGGAGGCCCGCAGGACCCCGGTGGCGTCCTGGAGGAGGAGGGAGGCCACCTTCCCCACCGAACCATCCCACCTGGAGAAGCTGCGGGGCTCGTAGACCCTGACCACCCTGGCCAGCAGGTTCACGTTGGACATGCCCGGGACCAGATCCCTTAGGGTCATCTCCCTGGGCTTCAGCTTCTCCCCGGGAAGCCTCACCCCCAGCTCGGTCGCCACCATCTTGGCCAGACCCTCCGGGGTGACGCAGGAGCCGAACTCCCTCTCCTTCTCCCTTATCCTGGCCAGCACCTCCTCCCTCCTCATCCCCGTCTGCCTGGTTATCTCGGAGACCACCCGGTCGAAGTCCACCGCCATGCCGCTCCCCCCTACTTCTTCGGAGGGGCTTTATAAAGAGGGAGCGCGGGAAGCCGCCGCGCAGCGCCTGAACCAGGCCCCCCGGGGAACCGGACGCGGGGCTGGGGGGCTAGCCCCCCTCCAGCTCCGCCAGGATCTCCCTGGCCCTGTCTATCCTGATGCACCTCTCCTCCACCATCCTCCTCACCACCTTCTCCACCTGGTCCCCCCTGGCCCCCGCGGCTATGGCCACGTTCCTGGCGTGCAGCCTCATGTGCCCCCTCTGGATGCCCTCCGCCACCAGGGCCCTGAGGGCGGCCAGGTTCTGGGCCAGCCCCACCGCCGCCATCACCTCGGCCAGCTCCCTGGCCGAGCTCACCCCCAGGATCTTGCGGCAGACCCTGGCCACCGGATGGACGCTCACGGCCCCTCCCAGGATGCCCGCCGCGATGGGCAGCTCTATCCTCCCCCTGAGGTCCCCGTTCTCCTCCCTCTCCCAGGAGGTGAGGGGGCCGTAGCCCTCCAGCGCCGCGTAGGCGTGGGCCCCCGCCTCCAGCGCCCTGGTGTCGTTGGAGAGGGCCAGGGCCACGGCTATGATGCCGTTCATGATCCCCTTGTTGTGGGTGGCGCACCTGTAGGGGTCCGCCTCCGCCAGGGCGTGGGCGTGCAGGATGCCCTCCACCACCTCCTCCCCTCCCAGCGCCTCCTTCGGGAAGGAGGCCTCCGCCCTGGCCATCCGGTGGGTGGCCAGGTTGGAGATGATGCGGAGGTAGACCTTCCCACCCGTGAGCTCCTCGATCAGGGGGGCCACGGCCTCGCACATGGTGTTCACGGCGTTGGCCCCCATGGCGTCCCTCACATCCACCAGGAGGTGAACCACCACCATGGGACCCAGGCGGGTGCTCAGCACCCTCACCTCCAGGTCCCTGGCCCCACCCCCGGCCTTGACCAGCACGGGATCCTGCTCGTTGGCCCTCTCCAGGATCCTGCCCTTCTCCTCCAGGATCCTCTCCCTCGCGGCCTGCGGGTCCCTCAGCTTGCAGACCTGCACCTGCCCTATCATCACGGGCTCGTCGGCGCTGGCCCTGAAGCCGTACCTCATCCTGGCCATCCTGGCCGCGTTAGAGGCCGCCGCCACCACGCTGGGCTCCTCCAGCGCCATGGGGATCAGGTAGTCCTTCCCGTTGATGAGGAAGTTGGTGGCCACCCCCAGCGGGAGGTGGGTGGCCCCTATCACGTTCTCGATCATCCTGTCCGCCAGCTCCAGATCGAGGGACCCCGTGTTCCTGAGGATCCCCACCTCCTCGTCGGTGAGGCCGGCGAACTCCTTGACCACCCGGAGCCTCTCCTCCAGGCTCATCTCGTGAAAACCGGGGATCCGCGAGGACCTCAAGCTCTCTTCTTCCTTCCTCCCCTCACCTTTTATCCCTGCTCCCCTCCCCTCCCCCAACCTTTTTAATCCGCACGCCTGGAGAGGCCTTGAGATGAAGCTGGCGGTCTGTGGGAAGGGGGGGAGCGGGAAGAGCACCCTGGTGGCCCTCTTGGCCCACGAGGCCCTCTCCAGGAACCGCCGGGTGGTGGTGGTGGACGCCGACGAGTCCAACCCCGGCCTCTTCAGACTCCTGGGCTTCGAGAGGCCCCCCTCTCCCCTGCTGGAGCTGGCGGGAGGGAGGAAGAAGGTCCGGGAGAGCCTGGAGGGGGAGGGGGTGCTGGCCAGGAAGGAGTTCGGGCTGGAGGAGCTCCCGGAGGCCTACGTGAAGAGGAGGGACGGCCTCTCCCTCCTCTCCGTGGGGAAGATCACGCTGGCTGGGGAGGGGTGCGCCTGCCCGCTGGGGGCCCTGAGCAGGGAGGTTCTGAAAAGGCTGAGGCTGGGGGAGGGTGAGCTCCTGCTCGCCGACCTGGAGGCGGGGGTAGAGCATCTGGGAAGGGGGGTGGAGGAGGGGGTGGACCTGGTGCTGGTGGTGGTGGATCCCTCCTTCGACTCCCTGGTGCTGGCGGGGAGGGCGGCCCAGATGGCGGGGGAGATGGGAAAAAAGGTTTATGGCGTGCTGAACAGAGTAAAGGCGGGGAGAATGGAGGAGAGGCTGAGGGCGGAGGTGGAGAGGAGGGGGCTGAAGTTGGCGGGGGTCCTGCACGAGGATCCGGAGCTCTTCGAGGCCGGCATGCTGGGGAGGCTGGGAGGGGGGAAGGTGTGGGGGGAGGCCGGGCGCCTGCTGGACTTCCTGCTGGGGGAGGGAGGATGTGCATAGGAACAGTCAGGTCGGGGAAGAGGGAGATCAGGGACGTGGCCCTGATGGAGGAGGAGGGGGACGGGTACGTGGTCACCACCCTGCTGGGGGAGAGGGAAAGGGTGAGGGGGAAGATCAGGAAGATAGACCTGGAGAACCACCTGATCCTCGTGGAGTAGCCCCTCCTTTTCGTGATTCTGGAACCGAGATCCGGTCGGGAGATCACACCTGCTACCTCAAGACCGGCGCTGCCTGGGCAAACCGGCAATGGCCGAGGGCCCCTTCAGGCCACCGGCAGAAGCCTAACCGCCAGCACCAAAAGGGGGGTGGAAACGAAGACTTGAAGGATCAGGGCAAGCGTCAGCTTCAGGGCCAGCCTTGGTCTGTACATGGAAACGTAGAAGGGGAAGCTGTGCCGGGGGAACTCGGATATCATGACAAAAATTATCCTCCCCACCAGGAGGGCGATCAGTGCCTCCTTCCACACCACTATTCCTTCCTTTATGGACTCGCCCGCCATCAGGATGGCGGCCGTGGGATTGATCGCGTAGGTGATGGTGATCGGCAGGGAGGCTGGGCTCACCAGAAAGGCCCTCGCCAGGGGTGCGGACAGGCTTTTCAGGTGCTCAAACACTCCGAAGTAAAGGAGGAGGCAAAGCACCACCACCACCATCACGTACCTTATTCCCACACCCTTCGTCATGGATGCCGCCCTCGCCAGGGACTTCCGGAGGTCTACCTTTCCGCCGGCCCTCCTGCCCCTCACTCCGTTCCCTAGGGCTATGTCCCTCCCCCCCTTGAGAAAAATTCTCCCGCCCACCACGCCCATGACCATCCCAACGAAGAGGCCCAGAACCAGCAGGGAAACGTATATCGCGCCGACGGTGAGGCCCAACCCTGCCACGGCCACCGGCAGCACGTACTGGATCATCGCCCTCGATCCCCCGAAGGGTAGCGACACGAGACTGTAGCAAACCACCTCCCCGTGGCTTAAGGCCTTGTTGCTGGCGAGGGAGGAGACCATGGCGTGCTCCGCCCGAAAGTCTATCATTCCGATTATCATCGGAACGGAGAGCTTCTCGGGCAACCTGGCAGCCCTCAGCAGAGGGCTGAGGGGCCTCCCGATTTTCCTGTGCAGGCCCTTGGAGAAGAGAACGTCGGCCAAGAAAACCCCAATGAAGGTCGTCGCCAGCAAGAGAAGAAGGGAGCGGGAGTAGCGGAGCAGCAGGTGCGCGAGGATCGGTGGGATCGCCATGGTCGGAGGACCCTAGACCCTGCGCACCTCGGCCTCCGCCAGCTCCGCTATCAGGTCTATGAAGGAGGGAGCCGGGTCTATCACCTCCGGAACTCTCGTGTCGTACACCTCAAGCCTGACCCCCATCCTCCTCAGCACCCTGCACAGCCTCTCCACCTCCTCCCTCACGTTTCCCCCCATCGAAACGTTCGCCTTTCCGTCCGTCACCAGGATCCCGGTCACCACCGCGTTCCTGTGCTTTCCCCTGAAGATCTTCGCCATGGCGGCCAGGTCGTGCAGGGCAGAGGGGAGCGGCGTCCTCCCCCCCGTCTTCACCCCGTCCAGCATCCCCAGGACCTCCTGGTACCTCCTGGTCGGGGGGGAGAGCACCTCGCTTCTGGCCCCCCTGAAACAGATCAGCGCCAGCTCGTCCCTCTTCACGTAGGCGTTCTTCACGAAGTTCATGGCTACTCCCTTGGCCACCCCTATCCTCCTCATCGCGGCCATGCTCCCGCTGGAATCCAGCAGTATGGCGCAGAGCCTCTTGGCCCTGGCCCTCCTCACCCTCACCCTCAAGTCCTCCTCCTCCACGGCCTGACTCCCCCTCAGGGCCGCGCTGACTATGGTCGCCGTGGGGTCTATGTCCCGGGGGTCACGCCTGGGCGGGAGGTAGGAGATGGGGACCCCGTGCGGGTGGTCCACCACCGTCGTCCTCACGCCCCTGGATCCCCTCCCCTGCCGAAACTCCTCCCTGAGCCTGAGCGCTTTCTCCCTCTCCATCCCCACTTCCTCGGCCTCGAACTTCTCCTCCCCGTCTCCCGGCGAGGGGGGGACCGCGCTGCTGCTCATGGCCCTCCCCCCCTCCCGCTCTCCCCCTCGCCTTTGGCTGTCTTCCCCTCTGCCTTCCTCCTGGGGGCTTTGATTCCGGGGCCTGGGCGGCTGGGGAGGCTCGAAGGGCCTCGACCTGATCCTGTGCGGCAGGGCCAGCTCCATGGCCTTCTTCAGGTTCTCCAGGTTCACGGTTCTTCTCCCGTCCAAAGCGGCTATGGCCTTCGCCGCCCTCACCGTGACTATCTCGGCCCTGTGGGTCCTTATCCCCATCTCCACCACCGACTTCGCCAGCAGCTGGAGAAGATCCTCCGGAACGGCTACCTCCCTCACCGTCTCCCTCGCCTCGGCGATTCTCCTCCTCAGCTCCTCCTGCTGGGGCCTGTACCTCTCGGCGAAGGAGAGCGGGTCCGACTGGAACTCCTCCACCCTCCTCACCACCTCCATCCTCGTTTCGGGGTCCAGGGGGGCCTCTATTCCGACGGAGAGGCCGAACCTGTCGAGGATCTGCGGACGCAGCTCCCCCTCCTCCGGGTTCATGCTCCCCACCAGTATGAACCTCGCGGGATGCCTGACGGATGCTCCCTCCCTCTCCACCACGTTCCACCCCGTGGCGGCGCAGTCCAGCAGGACATCCGCCACGTAGTCCTCCAGGAGGTTCACCTCGTCTATGTAGAGGATGTTCCTGTTGGCCTCCGCCAGGAGCCCGGGCTGGAGGGCCCTTATCCCCTCCCTCAGGGCCCTCTTTATGTCGAGGGTCCCGACGAGCCTGTCCACCGTTATGCTGAGGGGCAGGTCGACCACCCTCATCTTCCTCCTCCTCACCTCCAGCTTCCCGCCGTTCTCCATCCTCCGGTGGCAGGAGTCGCACATCTCCAGCGGGTCCCCCGGGTTGCAGCCGAAGGGGCAGTCCGCGACCACCTCTATCTCGGGGAGGAGATCCGCCAGGGCCCTCACCAGGGTGGTCTTCCCCGTCCCCTTGTCCCCGCTCAGGAGGACTCCCCCGACGGCTGGATTCACCGCGGCCACCAGAAGGGCCAGCTTGGCCTTCTCCTGGCCCACCACGGCGGTGAAGGGGAGGACGTTCCTTCTCTCCATTCAACCCCCCTTCTTCAGCGTGCTGAGGACCCTCTCCACCTCCTCCGCCCTCTCCCTCCAGTGCCGATCGTCCTCGGAGGTGTAGATCCGGATGGCACCGCCCTGCACTTCTCCCTCCCCGATGGACTCCTCAAGGATCCCCTCCACCTCGCCGTAAACCTCCCTCAGCCTCTGCAGCATCTCCTCGGAGGGCCTCCACAGCCCCCTCTCGGCCGCCTCCACCAGCCTCCTGGCTATCTCCTCCAGGGCCCAAACGTTGTGCTCCTCGAACCACCTCCTCATCTCCTCGTCCAGAACGTAGGTTCGGGCGACCTCATCGAACACCCACTTGTCCACGAGCTTGGTCGTCGCGGACCACCCGTACAGGTGCAGTATCTTCCTGGAGAACTCGCTAGCCCCCCTGTACCCGTGCTTCTTCATCTCGTCCACCCACACCGGGTTGAGGAGCTTCGCCCTCACCACCCTCTCTATCTCCTCCTTCATTCCCCTGACCTGGGTCGAGGAGAGGTCCCTCGTGTCCACCGTCACTATCTCCACGTCGCTTCTCCCGGTCAGCACCTTGACCGCGTTGAAGAACCCCCCGTGGAAGGAGAAATAGCAGCAGCAGTTGAAGATGTCGTGCTCGTCGCTCATGTGGTTCCTGTTCACCAGGTCAACGGTACTGAGGCTCAAAACGAGACCCTCGGGGGACGGCTTCCCGAAGTGCTTCCTGGAGTAGGCGTAGCTGGTCCACTGTATCCAGGTCTTGGCCAGATCCTCATCGTTCTTCCAGGCCGATGCCTCCACGGCCAGGTTCACACCGGTTCCGTAGGCTCCCGGGGGGGCGCAGAAGATCCTGCTGAGGGCCGCGTCCCGGGCTTCCGCCTCGCCTTTCCCCATCCCCAAGAGCTTCGAAAGGTGCTCCAGGTAGTGCTTCCTCACGTAGTTCAGCTCGGGTGGCTCGTCCAGGGAAGCCACCTCCGTCACGGCCTCATCTATCAGGTGGATGTAGTTCGGGAGGGTGTCTCTCACTATGCCACTCATGTTTATCACGCAGTCCACCCTCGGCCTCTTCAGCTCCTCCAGGGGAATCACCTCCAGCCCCTTCACGGACCCGTCCGGCCGCCAGACGGGCCTGACGCCCAGCAGGTAGAGTATCTGGGCGAGCTGCTCCCCATCCGCCTTGTAGCCGTCGATGCTCCACAGGACCTGTCCGGCGCTCTCCGGGTACCTCCCGTGCCTCTCCAGGTAATACCTCAGCAGCTTCTCCGCCGTCTCCGTGCCCACCCTCCAAGCCGCGGGGGTGGGCAGGGTGGTGGGGTCCACCGCGTAGAAGTTCCTCCCGGTGGGTAGCACCTCCACTTTCCCCCTGGTCAGGGCCCCGCTCGCCCCCGGCTCCACGTATCCCCCGCCCATCCCCCGGAAGAAGCCCTCATACTCCGCCTCTCCGCTCTCCCTTATCCTCCCGACGATGTCCAGGGCCCTCAGGAAGGCCTCCTCCACCTTCCTCGCCACCTCCCGCCTGAACCTCGGCTCATACCTCTGCACCCACCTCACCTCCTCCAAAGGCCATCCTCAATTCTTTGTTCACCGCCTCCAGAAGCCCTTCCCTCGGCTCGGGGCTCCTCAGGAGGCCCTCGACCACCCTCACGGCCGCCTTCCTTATAGCCTCAAGGGTCTCGGAGTTCGTCAGGCCCAGCTCGTTCACCCCGGAGGGGTTGGCCCTCATCTCCTCGTAGTCCAGCCCCAGGTAATCGGCCACCGTCCTTATTATCGACGGGAAGTTGTGGGAATCGTAAGCCATCGCGGTGACCGCGTAGTTCGCGAGCCTCGAGACCTCACCGGGCGAACTGCCGAAGACATGGAGTCCCAGGTTTACCTGGGTCCCCCTAACCATGTCGAGGTATCTGTGCACCTCCTCCGCCACCTTCTCCGGACTGTCCCCTCTAACCGGAATGTTGCTCTTTCTCGCCTTCTCCAGTATCTCCCTGTATGCCACCTCGGCCCTGACGAAATCGCCGCTCCGCTTTGCCTTCGAGTACTGGTTGAGCAGGAGCTCAAGGTCCTCGAGGACCTCCGCCATGGCCATGGGGGGATACATGTGATCCACTATCTCGGCGTACGACCTCCTCTTCGCTATCACCCCTTCCATGGGGTTCGACACCACGTAAACGTACAGGTGGGGAACATCATCCACCGAGATCTCGGGCCAGCAGGAGGGGGATAACCCCACTCCTTTTCCGGGCCTGAACTCCAGGTACCCGTGGGTTCCGAAGTGTATGATCACGTCGGCCTTGAAGACCCTCGTGATCCACCTGTAGACGGCCAGCCACTGATGCGGCGGGGATATCGTGGGATCATGGAGAACCCTGCACACCTGGCCGTCGCAGGCCGGACCCGCACAGCCGAACTTGGGCTGCGGCGTTATGAAAACGTTTCCGAACCTTATGCCGGGGACGACGAACCTGCGGTTGTGCACCATCCCGACGAAGACCTTGTCCACCCTCCCGTTCAGCACCTCGGAGGGATGCTCCCAGTCCCTCACCATCCTTTCCCTGACCTCCTCCGGGAGCTCGTTGAACCACCCCAGATACGTCTGCTCGTCGACGAAAGCCGCCGCACCCCCGCACCTCACGATGTCCTCCACCGAGGTCCACCTGAACTCGCTTATCGCCTTCCTCTCCATGATCGTCCTCATCAGTTCCTCCCCGTTCCTTGGAAGCTTCGACGCATCCCCCACGTCGTAGCCCAGTTCGCCCAGCCTGTGGAGCAGCCTGGCCACCGACTCCGGAACGTCCAGCCCCATTCCCACCGCCACGCTGGCCTCCAGCCCCTTGCACGGGGGGTTTATGAGGACCACCGCTATCCTCCTCTCCCTCGGAGGCTTCCTCCTCAGCTCTATCCACTTTTTCACCCTTCTGGCGACGTACCTCGCGTGGGGCCCGTAGGTCTCATACGTGACCACGCCATTCCCGTCCACCCTCCCCCCCGCGAGGAAGACGGGCTCTATCGCCCCGTCCACCTCCGGCATGACCACGCTGAAGACCTGCATGAGGTAGTCGACTCCCTGGGGATCCGCCAGCCACTCCTCCACGCTCTTGTAGTGGGAGAGGATCAGGTTCATCACGGGGACGTTCATCCTTTTGAGGAGCTCGACCCCCTCCACCTCCGCATACCTCCTCTTCCCCCACTCCCCGTGCTCCAGCAGGAAGAAGAAGGTCGTGTTCACCAGCGCCTCTATGAGGGGCTCTCCGTTCCTCATGAAGAACCTCCTTATAGAGTCTTCCTTTCCCGGGATCCCGAGGGCCGCATCCCTAAAGCCGTAGGTGAACACGGGAATCACGCCCATTCCCTCCCCCTCCAGACAGCTTATGAGGTCATCCACAAACCTAGCGTTGCCGTAGAGCCAGTGGCTCCTGTAGAAGAGGATTCCGACGGTCGGGCCCCTCAGCTCGTACTCCCGGAGGTAATCCTCCAGCTCCCTGAAAGTCCCGAGCCTGGGGTGGTATATGCCGCTCCACGGAACCTCCTCAACGGGCTCCACCTTCACGGGGAGCCCGAGCCCCCGGAGGAGGAGGTGGATCAGGCTCCTGAAGTTCTTCTCCCCCCCCGTTTTGAAGTATCTCTCCACCTCCGAGAGGAGAGGGGGGGAGCCCCTGGATAGGTGCAGGTAGTAGCCGGATACGGGCGCTATGATTCGGGCCTTGCTCCCCCCCAGGGCCTCTTCGGTGTCCCCGGGCAGCTCGTGCGCATACAGGACAATGGCGTCCGACTCCGCGATCTCCCTCGCGTACCTCCCGGAGAGATCGCCGTTCACCACCAAGTGGTCGAACCCGTGCTCCTCGGCTTCCTCCTTCGCCACTCTTGAGAGGAGGGGAAGCATGGAAGCCCCGTATCCCAGGATGAAAGAAAGCCTCATTCTAGTCATACTTGTACCTCTTTTTTTATTACTTTCGCAAGGTATTAATATTGGTGGTTTTAGTAATACCGATGAACCCGAGGGTGGGAATAGCGGTAGCGGTTCTCCTCGCCCTCCTGCTCGGAGCGGTGAGCTTGGTACTGATCAAATCCTCCGAGCAACCGGCGGGGGAAAGGATAGTAACGGACATGGCCGGGAAGGAGATAAAGATACCGGCGAAGCTGGAAAGGGTGGTGACCCTGAACTCCGAAGCTCTAGAGATGTTTTACCTCTTCGGGGAAGCCGAGAAGGTGGTGGGGGTAGGTTCCTGGTCGAAGCTTGATCCCATCCTCCCCAAGATAATGAAGCTGGAGAACCTCCCGGACGTGGGAACGGCCTCCAACCCGAACGTGGAGGCCATCGTCTCCCTGAAGCCGGATCTTGTGATCACCTACTACGCGGCGGGGAGGTACGGCTATGAGACACCGAAGGAAATCGTGGATAAGCTGGAACAGGCGGGAATCCCGGTCTTCGGAATCATCCTTGCCGTGACCAAGCCCGCGGACTTCAACCAGTACTATGAGATGGTCGATAACTTCGGAAAGCTACTGGGAAAGGAAAAGAGGGCCAAGGAAATCAACGACTACCTCCGGGGGATCCGGGACAGGGTGGTCAGGGAGACCTCCAAGATACCGGAGGAAAACAGGATCAAGGTCGTCTACAGCTGGGGCGACATGACCCGAATAGCCGGGAACGCCACCACCATGCACGCCTTCATACAACTCGCGGGGGGGATCAACATAGGTGGGGAGCTCCCCCAGCCCTACCCCACCGTGGATGCCGAGTTCATAGTGAGCAAAAACCCGAACGTGTGGGTGTGCTGGCACTCCAAGACCAGGAAGTACTCCGTGTCGGACATCCTGAAGGACCCGAGGTTCCAGAGCGTGAGCGCCGTCAGGGACAACAGGGTCTACGAGGAGCCCGAGCTCGGGAGCAACTGGCACCCCGTGAGGGCGCACCTCTTCCTGCTGTGGCACGCGAAGACCTACTATCCCTCCCTCCCCCTCGATTTCCAGAAGATAGCCAACGAGGTGTGTCAGCGGTTCTATGGCATTCCCCTCCCTAGCGGGTAAGCGGGTCCTAAAAGGCTCCGCCCTCTTCTTCCTCCTCCTCTCCCCCTTTCTCCTCGCCTTCCTCTCCGTGGGGATCGGTTACCTCAGGATTTCCCCCGGGGAGATTTTCTCCGTCTTTCTGGCGAAGCTCACGGGCCAGCCCACCGACCGCAGCCTGGAGGCCGTTATCTTCCAGATCAGGATGCCCAGGATAGTGCTCGCGGGGATGGTGGGGGCGGCCCTGGCCACGGCCGGGGCCGTTCTCCAAGCGATGTTCAGGAACCCCCTGGTCGAGCCCTACCTGTTGGGCATCTCCTCGGCCGCGGCCTTCGGGGCCTCCCTCGCCCTTGCCTTCGCCGGGGGCTTCTTGCTCCAGCCCCTGGCCTTCCTCTTCGGCCTCCTCTCCGTCTACCTGGCCTACACCCTGGCCAGGGTCAGGGGGGAGGTGCCCATCATCAACCTCGTCTTGGCGGGCGTCATCCTCTCCGCCCTCTTCATGGCCCTGACCAGTCTGGTGAAGTATCTGGTGGATCCGCATGTGCTCGCGGGAATAGTCTACTGGATGATGGGAAGCTTCTCCGGGGCCAGCTGGAAGGGGATCGGGCAGGTGGCCCCACCCCTCATCTTCTGCCTCGCCCTCCTCTTCCTGATGAGCTGGAGGCTCAACGTCCTTTCCTTAAGCGAGGAGGAGGCTAGGGCCCTGGGGGTGAAGGTGGCGAGGGAGAGGCTGCTGTTTCTTACCCTGGCCACCCTCCTCACCTCCCTGAGCGTGAGCCTTTGTGGGATAATAGGTTGGGTGGGGCTGCTGGTTCCTCACCTGGTCAGGCTGGCCTTCAGCTCCAACACCAGGGTCCTGGTTCCCCTCTCCGCCTTCCTGGGGGCGAGCTTCATGATCGCGGCCGATGACATCGCTAGGTCGATCCTCTCGTTTGAGCTGCCCATCTCCGTCATAACGACGGTCATGGGCGCACCCCTTTTCATAGCGCTGATGAGGAGGGGGGCGAGCAGGGTATGGAGGTAGTGGTCAGGGACCTGAGGGCGGGTTACGGGCGGAGGGTGGTGGTGGAGGGTGTGAGCTTCGAGCTGAAGGGGAAGGAGGTGGTGGTCCTGCTCGGCCCCAACGGGGTGGGGAAGTCAACGCTCCTGAAGTGCCTGAACAGGATCCTGAAGCCTTTCGCCGGCACGGTTTACCTCGGGAGGGAGGACCTGCAGACCCTGGAGGAGAGGGAGGTGGCCAAGAGGATGGGTTACGTCCCTCAGGAGCATCAGCCCCCCTTCCCCTACACGGCCCTGGAGTTCGTCCTGCTCGGAAGGGCCCCCCACCTGGGTCCCTTCTCCTCCCCCGGCAGAAAGGATGTCGAGATGGCCCTGGAGGCCCTCAGGCTGGTGGGGATGGAGCACCTGGCGGAAAGACCGTACACGGAAACGAGTGGAGGGGAGAGGAGGCTGATCCTGATCGCCAGAGCCCTTGCCGCAGAACCCCAGATCCTGCTTCTGGATGAGCCCACCGCCCACCTGGACTTCAAAAACACGCACTTGGTCCTGGGGATGCTGAGGGGGCTCGTGAAGAAGAAGGGGATTTCGGCCTTCCTCTCGCTGCACGATCCCAATCTGGCCCTGAGGTACGCGGACACGGTCCTCGTTCTGAACTCAGGAAAGATCCTCGCGTGCGGAGCCCCCGAGGAGGTCATAAACGAGGAAACGATTGAGGCCGCCTACGGGATGAAGGTGAAGATGGGCAGGTTCGACGGCTTCAGCTTCGTCTTCGTCGAATGACGGGCGCGGCCTCCGTCACCCCTCCTTTCTCCACCATACCATGGCGACCTTCCGCCTCCTCTTCTGCCTCAGCGCCCCGCCTTCACTCACCAGGATTCCGGACAGGTACTCCCTCAGGGCTTCCTCCCTTTCAGGTGGAACGCTGTGCACCTCCTTGAATCTGGCCACCGCCTCCTCCAGGCTGGTGTACCTCTCCTCGTACTCGAAATCGAAGATCTCTACGTTGGCGTAGATCCCCATGTCATGCAGGATGTTGTAGGCGTAGAGGTAGTCGGGCGTTTCCCACCCCTTGTACTTCTCGCCGTAGATCGCCGTCCAAAGCCCCTCCCCACCCATCCGGCCCGCGAAGGTGAAGAGATAAACGCGCCTCTTCGCCGCGGCGTTCATCTTCTCCAGGGCCCCCCGCAGGTCGAGCATGACGAGTGAGTGGGAGGCTATGACCAAATCGTGCGGCCCCACGTCCGAGCCCAGCTCTACCTCTTCCCACCTTTTGTTCACACACACGACGTTCTTCACGCCCTCCCTCTCCATCTTCTCCCTCAGGCGCGCCAGCATACCCCCGGAGGGCTCCACCGCGGTGACGCTTCTCACGCGCTTCGCGATGGGGATCGTGAGCCTGCCGGTGCCCGCGCCCACATCCAGCACCGTATACTCGGGCTTCAGCTCGATCCTCGCCATCTGTCTCTCGGTGAGTTCCCCCCACATGGTGGACCCGTCGAACCGGCTTGCCCTCCTCTCCCAGTACCCGAACTCATCCAGCGCCCCCCTCAGGGGAGAAGCCAATCTCACCACCCTCCACAGCTCGTTCCAGTCCACCACCGGCGCCATGGGAATCCTAACTTTATTCTTCAGCCCCTATTTAGGTATTACTATTTTCGATAAAAGTAATCTTTAAATAGAGGGCCTCAAAGGAAGGGAGAGCTGGGGCCTCGGGCCGGATCACGCCAGGCTCCGGCCAGCGGTTCAACCTCCCGGTTGAAAGGAGGATGGGCTAGAAGGCCTCCCTGCCCGAACCTCCGCTGGCCGTCGGACCCCAGCTCATCCTCATACCGCTTCGAATCATCGAAGAGATGATAAGCCTCTTCGCAGTGCCAGGCCTTTGGACACGCAAGTAATTTTCTACGGGTGTTAATACCACAAAATGGCCAAGTCAATCAGAATCAGCGGCTGAGCCGATCCTCCGCGAACCTGCGGCGGTAGATCCTGGAGAGGACCCCGCCATGCGCCAGGAGGAGACTCCCTCAGCTCACCGACAGGGGCCTGACTGTAAACACCGGGAGAGGAGTTGGGACCGGGCCTCGTAAACTGTCTCACTTTTTGTTCAGAACCCTCCGGATTTGGCCTCCCTTATGCCCCCCGAAAAGGAGGATTGAAACCCGCCCTCAGTTGCAGGGCTCAGCTCGGTTTCAGCGCTGTGGGCCGTCTGGATTCCAGTTGGTCGAAAAGGCGTGCTATTTCCGTGAGATCCAAACAAAGCACCCCCTCGCTCTCCGCACTTCGTTTGCATCCCTCGGTGAACCCCCCGGCGCTCACCAGTAGGAACCTCTTCTTCCATTTTCTCGGCAGCCTTTCCGCCTTCTGAAACAAGGCGTCCAGAACCTCGCGCCCCATCTCCCTTTCCCCCCACTTCACCTCCCCGAGCAGGACTTCCTCCCTGCCCGCCGCACAAAGGTCTATCTCGTTGCCCATGCGGTCCCACCAGGAGCCTATCTCCTCGAACGAGAGCCGGTACCCCTTTATGCTGCCACCATTGTACCGGAGGAGCAGCTCCCTGACCACGTCTTCGAACACCGGACCCAGGTAGGTGCTGAGGCCCCGCTCTATCTCCTTGACCACCGGCTCCACCTCTCCCCTCTCCAGGCGGGAGCGGTTCGTGAAGACGTGCACGTACCAGAAGTTGAAGAAATGGTCTTTGATGTAATATCTCCCCATCTTCTCTTTCCCCAAGACCGGCTTCCTCACCTCCACCAAATCCAGCCAATCCCTCAGGCATTCGAGATAGTACGTGAGCTTGTTGGCTTCTATACCGGTGGTGTCGGAGATTTCCTTCACCGTCCGCTTCCCCCTCGAGATGGCGGCGAGAATGGAGTTGTACCTCGTGGCTTCCTTGAGCTCCATCCTGAGCAGCGAGGGGGGCTCCTCGAAAAGTGCCGAGCCCCTTTCCAGGATGGCCTCCCTCACGCACTCCAGAAGGGGCTTCTTCGGGTCCACGAAATGGAGATAGTGGGGGGTGCCGCCGAAGATCCCATAGATCCCGATCCTGCTCCTCTCAGGGAGCTCACGAAACACCCTTCTGACTTCCGCGTAGGGGAAGGGTTCAAGCTTGAGCTCGGAGGTCGCCCTTCCGTAAAGGGGGGCGGAGGGGCCTGTCGCCACCCTTTCAAGCATGCCGATGGACGATCCCACGAGGATGAGCATGAGGGGTTTCGACTTCAACCGCTCGTCCCACCATCTCTGGAGCCTCGTGAGGGCCAGCCTGCTCACGGAGTGAAGCCTCTGGAACTCATCGATCGCCACCACCCGCTTGGTCGAGAGCCATTCGAAGAAGGTGTCCCAGTCCCCAACTTCCACGAATTCTCCCGTTTGCTCCCTCACGTCCTTGGAAATGAGCCTCAACAACTCCCTCGGTTCGCAGTAATCCACGTAAAGGTAGACACCCCCCGCTTCCTGCAGGAATCGCCTCACCAGTTCAGTCTTTCCCACCCTCCTCCTACCGTAAAGGATGATCAGCTCGCCACGGGAGAGGGACGCGGCTCTCTGTCTCAGGAACTCCAGCTCCTTCTCCCTGTCGTGGAATTCTCCATCCTTCATATAGTCTCGACTATAATAGTCTTGACTATATAAATTCGTTCTCAGGGGGGACTGGGCCCCGGTGGCCCAGCCTGCTCGGGCCCGCGACGGCGTGGCTCAGGACCCCGCAGGGGCTCCGACGAGGTGGCCTTGCTGGGGGGAAGGCAGGAGGTTCGCCGGGGGGACCTCCAGCACCATGGGAACGAAGGCTCTTGCCATGAAACCGAGTCCTGCTTTTAGACGAGCCCACCATCTGGACTAAAATCCACGAAGTGTTTAAATACCACAAAATGTACGAATTTCGGAAAAATGGCCAAGTCAATCAGGATCAGCGAAAAAACGTACATGAGGCTGTGCGAACTCGCCGGTAAGCTGCAGGCTGATCTGAAGCGTCCAGTGTCCATAGACGAGGCGATAGGTTTCCTTATGGAGACTCAGAAGCCTCCCAAAATCACGAACTTGGCCGGAACTTTAGAGCTATCCGATGAGGAGGTCCTTAGGATAAAACGGGACCTCCGGAAGCTGTGGCAAAGATGGGGGTCAAAATCTGCGTAGACACGGATGTCATCATCGAAGTTCTGAGGGGGCACGAGCCAGCGGTTGGGCACATCAGAGAGCTCGAGGAAGAGGGGGCGACGTTTTCCACCACGAGCATCAACGTGTTTGAACTCTATTACGGTGCTTTGAAAAGCAGGAAAGCCGAGCAGAACTTGAATTCGGTGGGGAAGCTCTTGGAGAGGTTGGTGATTCTTGATTTCACGGCGGCGGTTGCTGAGCGAGCCGGTGAGATCCTCACCGAGCTCGAAGCCAAGGGTCGGGCGATGGCTCTCAGGGATCTCTTCATCGGAACAACCGCGCTCGTGAACGGCTATACCCTCCTGACCAGAAATGTCGAGCATTTCAAACGAATTGAGGGGTTAAAACTTCTGACTGTTCCATAGCGGTCGGCCCTGCTCCGACAGCGACGGAAAAAACAAACGCGGCTTTTCCGTCCATATCAGTACGGTCTTCCGGAGGTCCTGTTCAGTCCAGGCCTGCGGCTTTGCCGGAATCGCCGTAGTCCTGGCCTGAGCTAATCCTCCGCGAACCTGCGGTGGTAGATCCTGGAGAGGACCCCCAGCACCATGGGGGCCAGGGCGAAGAAGAAGGGCCACCGGAGGGACATCCTCAGGGGGAGGGTGACGACCGCGTCATCCACGTTCAGAACGGGGGTGGAGCTGCCGGAGAGGTAGGGCAGGCTGAAGCCCTGCAGCTCGGAAAATTTCCCCGCCAGGAAGTTCCCCAGGAAGGAGAGCGCCAGGAGCAGCACCAGAAAGCCCACCCACATCCAGAGGAGCTTGGTGGCCCCGAACCTCAGCAGCCTTCCCGACCACCACTTCCTGGGGTAGAGGGAGGCCAGCAGAAGGAAGACCCCTGAGACCACCAGGGTGAGGGAGGCCCCCAGGCACACGTATCCCACCAGGGTGGAGCGCACCGGCTCCCCCAGGGCCTCCAGCCTGAAGCTGAAGGGGGAGAAGGAGAGGTCCACCGCCCCCGTACCCAGCCTGAACTCCCACCAGGCGCCCAGGAAGGGGAGGAGGATCATGAGGGGGCCGGCCGCGAGCCCGAACCAGTTGAACTCCCTCCTCCTCACTCCCTCACCTCCGCGTAGACCCAGAAGGACATCTCCTGGGGCACCCTGAACTTCAGGCCGTAGAGGTCCAGCCGGAAGTCCCCGCGAAGCTCAAGCATGACTTCCAGGTAGGGGCCCCTCACGTGACCCTCCAGGAGGTGCCTGGAGCCCTCGGGGGTGAACTCCACCAGGAAGGTGAGGTTCTCCCTGGACTCCGGCCCCAGGATCCTGCCCTCCAGGCTGCCCACCCCCACCCTCACGTTGTCCTCCTGGCAGAACACGTCCAGGGCCTGGTTCTCCACCCCCAGGGAGAAGGAATAGGGATTGGAGAGGGTGAGGGTGAGGAGAAGCGGGGGAAGGTTGTCCCGGGTGACCTCCCCCAGGAACTGGGGCTCCCCGGCCTCCGCCTCCGGCTCCTTCTCCCCCGAGGTCAGGTCCTGGAGGGGGCCCAGGTCCCCTATGAGGGTGGAGCGGAGGTTCCAGCCCTCCGAGGCAAAGGCCGCCAGGATGGGCCCCACGGAGAGGGCCAGGGAGAGGAGGAGGAGTCCCACCCGAAGCGCTCTTTCGCCCACTTCTTTCCCTCCGGAAGGGTTACCCTCCCCGCCTTTTAACCCTTTCAACGTCTGAGCTCGGGCCAAACCCCGGCCATTAACAACCGAAGGGTTTGTTTTGGGTATCCGATGAAAAAGGGCTTGGTGGTTCAGAGTTCTCTCGCATGGTCTTTACAGCGGAACCCGTGGCTGGGCATCTTGCCATCCTCCCTCCAAGTACCTTTTCCCGCTTTCCGGGGGGTCGCCAGAAGTATTCCGCCTCCCACCCCTGCGGTGAAGATAAACCCTCCCAGCCCTCTGATTCTGGAGGGGAGACCCTGAGAGAGGAGCTGGAGAGGGCCGCCCGCTACCTCCTGGCCTCCCGCCACGCCATCGCCCTCACGGGGGCCGGCATGTCCACGGAGTCGGGGATCCCCGACTTCAGGGGCCCCTCGGGGATCTGGACGAAGCATCCGGAGGAGGAGGCTAGGGCATACCTCCTCTACCCCAAGTTCCTCTCCGATCCCAGGGCGTACTGGGAGGAGGTGCTGAGCAGGCCCTCACCCCTGGGGGACCTCCGCCGGTACTCCCCCAACCCCGGGCACTTCGCCCTGGCCGAGCTGGAGAGGATGGGCATCCTGAAGGCCGTGATCACCCAGAACATAGACGACCTGCACCGTAGGGCGGGCAGCGTGAGGGTGCTGGAGTACCATGGCAACGCCTTCAAGCTCAGGTGCCTCCGCTGCGGGGCCAGGTACCCCAGGGAGGAGTTCGACCTGGAGGGGATGAGGAGGGAGGGAAGGCTCCCCCCCAGGTGCGGGTGCGGGGGGCCGCTTAAGTCCGACGTGGTCTACTTCGGCGAGCCCATTCCCGAGGAGGTGATGAGGGAGAGCCTGGAGGAGGTGGGGAGGTGCGACCTGGCCCTCGTCTGCGGCACCTCCGCGGTGGTCTACCCCTTCGCCCGCCTCCCCCTCCTGGCCAAGGAGAGGGGGGCCAGGCTGGTGGAGGTGAACCTGGAGCCCACCCCCCTGACCGAGCTCTCCGACTGCTCCCTCAGGGGGAGGGTGGGGGAAATCCTCCCCGCCCTGGTGGAGAGGGTGAGGGAGCTAAGGGATAAAAGGGAGTGACCCGCATCCCGAAGGATGGAGGAACTCAGGAAGCAGCTCAGAAAGCTCAGGAACGCGGGCGTGCTCCTCCTCTCGGTGGGGGCCCTCCTCCTGCTGGCCGGCGCTCTCCTGCTGAGGGGGTCGGCGGAGAACCAGGAGGCCCTGAGGGACTCCTTCCTCTGCCTGCTGGGAGGCTTCATGCTCCTGGTGGGGGCGGCGGTGGTGTACCACGCCTTCAGGGCGACGCGCCTGCTGAGGAGGATGGGGGCCCCGGGGGGCCCGGTGCAGGGCCACTGATACCTTTTTATACTCCCCGGGTGAGGAAGGCGCGGATATACCGTCTTCTGGATCCGTCCGGAAGACCGAAGAGAAACGCGAGTTTCTCGGTATATCCAACAAAAAAGGAAAGGAGGTTAGGAAATGGACGTGAGTAGGGGTCTGCGTCGGGGCTTCAGGCCTAGGGAGATGCACAAGGCCATATGCTCCGACTGCGGGAAGGAATGCGAGGTGCCCTTCAAGCCCACCGAGGGCAGACCCGTATACTGCCGAGACTGCTGGGAGAAGCGCCGCAGAAGGTAGGCGGGAACGGGGCTGATCCGTTCCGAATCCAAATTTTTTTCCTTTTATTTTTCAGAAGTTTTTCCATCCCTTACCCACAGACCTCGAAATAGGGAGCGCTTGGGAGGGCCACTGCAGGGAAAAAGACCTCGAGCAGGTGCCCCCTTCCAAGGTCCACCGTGAGCCCGTAAACCGGGAGGAGGAACCCTTGGTCCCTATGAATCCTAGAATCATCCAGGTAGGCCAGACGGACGCCCCTTATTACCACCCTTTCCCCATACACCGCACCCTTCACCCCCTCCAGCAACCGGTTTACCCCCTTCGACCTCACATCGGCTAAAATTTCGTGGAAGGGCAGGAGGGGGAAACTGCCCAGCGGCGTATACTCCTTCCAGCACCTGCGCACTCCCACCACCTCTTCCCCCGCCAGGCTAACGGCTATGCCGCAACCTGAGCCCACCACCTCCAGGTTATCGACCCTCCTTCCGAACCACACCTGCACCATCCCACGGCCCGTACCCCTCTCCCAGATTTTCCCGGTTTCAGGATCCACCGCCGATACTCGGATTTCATCCCTCCTCACTTCCTCCAAGTAGGCGTCTTCGGGCAGGAGCCCCCTTTCTGCCAAGAAACTTTCCGCCAGAACCGAGGCTTCCTCAGGAGATACTAGAGGAGCACCCTCAGGAACACCGTACACCCGATCCACCTCCCCGCACCAGAGATATCCCGTTTCCCTGTCCACCTCCAGGTGCCAAGAATTTTCATCCGCCACGAATCTCCCTCCCACCTCCCGAACCCCCGCAAAGCCGAGAGCCTCAGCCAGCCTCTCCGCCTGGTTTTCATCCACCTCCGGCCCAACTATCCGGTATACCCTCAGCTCCCCGGGAAACTCCGGAAGAAGGAAGTTTTCCGCCAGCACTATCTGCGGCCCACTCCAAGTCTTACTTTCCTCGCCCTGGGCCGTCGCGAGCCTCACTCCCCCTATCAGAATCACACCGGAAGCGCCAATAGCGAAAATCGCTACGAAGATAGCGCCCCAGCACCTCACACGAAAAAAAAAAGAAACTAAAAAGATAAATTTTTTCTCAAAATGTCAGCTTTTTGCCTAACGTCTACGGCTTCTGTAGACTAGATGCAGGAGGAGAACCCCCACCAGGAAGAGAACCAAACCGAAGAGAAGATGTGCGGAACCTGGAAGGGCGGGGAGGATACCTTTGCCCTCCTTGGGTGCAACCCTTTCCGTTGCAAACCGGTACACCTCCAGGATCCCCGCGAAGAAAGCCAGAACGGCCAAGATCCCGAAGAGCTTTATCCTGATTCCCTCAGGACCTGCGATCTCCCTTCCCTTCCCGGAAAGCTCGTAGTAAACCCACTTCCGGGAAGGGCTGTCGACCCTCTCTACCAGACCGGCTTCTCCGAGTTTCGACAGGTGCTCGTGAAGGGCTGCCTTGCTGAGGTTCAGTTCCCTGGAAAGCTCGCTCAGGGTCCTGCGCCTTTCGCGAAGCCTTTTCAGTATCTCCATCCTTGTCCTCGAAGACAGGGCCTTGAACAAGCGGAGCTCTTCCTCGTCCCCCCTCTCCTCCATCTCAAGGAAACGGTCCTGCGGTCCTTTTAACCTTGAAGAAGAGCCAGTGCCTGGGCTCCCCCTTCCTGAACCTCAGCAGGCAGTAGGTCCCCCTCAGCCTCCTTCCCCTCAGCTCGAAGACCAGCCTGTCCTCCCTCCTCTCCTCCAGCACGTACTTCCCCCTGTCCCAGATCTCCACCACCCCCGCCCCGTAGCTCCCCTCGGGGATGACCCCCTCGAAGTCCTCGTAGCCCAGGGGGTGGTCCTCCACCTGCACGGCCAGCCTCTTCACCCCCTCCTCCGCCGGGGGCTCCTTGGGCACGGCCCAGCTCTTCAGCACCCCGTCCATCTCCAGCCTCAGGTCGTAGTGGAGGTGCCTGGCCCTGTGCCTGTGGATGACGTACTCACCCATTCCTCCCCAGCCTCTTCCTGGCCCAGGGGAGCTTCCCCCCCTCCCTGAGGATCTCCTCCTCCGAGGGGGAGAGGGGGGAGGGGAGGACCATCTCCCCCCCGCTCCACCTCACCCTCACCCTCCTCAGCTCCCCCGTCTCTATCCTCAGCCTCTCCCCCTCCCCCAGCGCCTCGTACTGGGAGGGCTCCAGCAGGAGGGGGAGGACCCCGAAGTTGATCAGGTTGTCCAGGTGGATGCGGGCGAAGGACCGGGCCAGCACCGCCCTCACCCCCAGGTACCTCAGCACCAGGGCCGCGTGCTCCCTGCTGGAGCCCTGGCCGTAGTTCTCCCCTCCCACCACGAAGCCCCCTCCCTCCTCCCTCGCCCTCCGGTGGAAGCCGGGATCCACCCTGTAGAAGGCGTACCTGGAGAGCTCGGGCACGTTGCTCCTGAGGGGGAGGACCTCCGCCCCCGCGGGGAGGATGTGGTCGGTGGTCACGTCGTCCCCCACCTTCAGCAGCACCTTCCCCTCCAGCACCGGGGGGAGGGGGGAGAGCTCGGGGAGGGGGCGGATGTTGGGCCCCCTGACCACCTCCACCCTCTCCGCCTCCTCGGGGGGGAGGGGGGGAAGGAAGCCCCCCGAGGGGAGGAAGCGGGAGGGCATCCTCACCCTGGGGTACCTGCCCATCTCCCTGGGATCGGTGAGGACCCCCCTGAGGGCGGAAACGGCGGCGGTCTCGGGGCTCACCAGGAAGACCCTGGCATCGGGGGTTCCGCTCCTTCCCTCGAAGTTCCGGTTGAAGGTGCGGAGGGAGGCCGCCCCGGAGGGCGGGGCACCCCCCATCCCTATGCAGGGGCCGCAGGCGCACTCCAGGATCCTGGCGCCGGCCCTCAGCAGGTGGGCCATCTCCCCGCTCCTCACCAGGTGCTCCACCACCTGCCTGGAGCCCGGGGAGATGAGCAGCTCCACCCCCTCCGCCACCCTCCTGCCCTTCAGGATCTTGGCCACCACCTTCAGGTCCCTGAGGGAGGAGTTGGTGCAGGAGCCTATCACCACCTGCTGCACCTCCACCCCCTCCACCTCCGCCACCGGCTTCACGTTCCCGGGGCTGTGGGGAAGGGCCACCAGGGGCTCCAGCCTCCCCAGCTCCACCTCCTCCACCTCCCCGTAGCCCTCCCCCTCCGGGAGGGGGGCCCAGTCCCCCTCCCTCCCCTGCGCCCTCAGGAACTCCCTCGTCACCCCGTCGCTGGGGAAGAGGCTGGTGGTGGCCCCCGTCTCCGTTCCCAGGTTGGCCACCGTGGCCCTCTCCGGGACGCTGAGCCTCCTCACCCCAGGCCCGAAGTACTCGAGGGCCCTCCCCCTCCCCCCCCTCACCCCCAGCCTCCTGAGCACCTCCAGCGCCAGGTCCTTGGCGGAGACCCAGTCCGGGAGCTCCCCTGAGAGCTTCACCCCCAGCTCCTCCGGGTAGGTGAGGGTGTAGGGGAACCCAGCCATGGCCAGGGCCACGTCCAGTCCCCCCGCCCCCACGGCCAGGCTTCCCACCGCCCCCGCCGTGGGGGTGTGGCTGTCGGAGCCCAGGAGAGTCTTCAGGGGAGCGGCGAACCTCTCCAGGTGAAGCTGGTGGCAGATCCCGTTGCCCGGGGGGGAGAAGTGGATTCCGTACCTCCTGGCCACCGAGAGGAGGTAGCGGTGGTCGTCCGCGTTCCTGAAGTCCGTCTGGAGGGTGTTGTGGTCCACGTAGCTCACGCTCACCTCCGTCCTCACCCTGGAAAGGCCGAGGGCCTCGAACTCCAGGTAGGCCAGGGTTCCCGTGGCGTCCTGGGTGAGGGTCTGGTCCACCCTCACCTCCACCTCCTCCCCCGGCTGGGGCCTGCCCCTCACCAGGTGCCTCTCCACTATCCTGTGCAGGAGGGTGCCCATCCCAGACTCCTACGCCCCCCCTCCTAAAAGGAATCCTAACCCCTGGGCTTCATCAGCTTCCTGAGCTCCTCCACCCTGGAGGGGGGAAGGATCCCCCTCCTCTCCAGGTCCTCCAGGCACTTGTCCGCGTACTTGCACCAGACCACGCAGGAGGGGGAGGCCTCCCGGTGGACCTTCCTGCCGCACCTGGGGCACTTGGTCTCGCTCTCGTAGTCGAAGAACTCCACCTCCTCCCCGCAGGAGGGGCAGGACCTGACCACGATCTGCGGCTCTATCAGCTTCCTTATCCCGGGGCAGCTGTCCATCATCCTCCCAGCACCTCACTTCGTCTTCCAGAGGCCGTGCACGTTGCAGTACTCCCTGGCCCTCTCCCCCCTCACCCCGAACTCCGCCTCGGGTGCCTCTCCGGGTCTCAGGAACTTCAGGCAGAGGAGGCCCTCCCCCTCCACCTCCACCCACTCGATGTAGTGCTTCTCCTCCATCGGGTGGGGCACGGAGCCCACCTTCACCCTCACCCCTCTCTCCGTCCTCTCCAGCACGGGCACGTGCTTCTCCCTGCCCACCTCCTCCGTTCTCTCCTGCAGGAGCTCCATGGGATGACCGCAACAGACCAGCTGTCCCACACCGGCGTGGAGCACCATCACGATGTTGCCGCAGACGTTGCACCGGTATACCTGCTTCCTCTCCGTCATCCTCTGCCCTTGCCCCTCCGGGATAAAGCCTTTCTCCTAAGGGCCCACAGGATCCCCCCCAGGAGGAGCAGGAGAACCGCCCCCGCCGCCGCGACGGGAAGAAGGGGGGAGCCGGGGGGTGAGTAGGAGTAGGAGAGGATGGTCCCACCCAGCGAGGAGGCCAGGACCTGGAAGGACTCCGAGTTCTCCCCCGAGAACCTGTAGCTCCCGTTCTCGTTTTCAAAGCCCTGGAGACCCGAAACGCCCGCCCCCTCGGGAAGCCTGAGGCTGAGGGAGAAGCTCCCCACCGAGATCCCCTTCAGCGTGCCGCCCGGGTCGGGGAGGGTGGAAAAGTCAACCACCACCCGGTCCCCCCTGTGGGGGAGACCGAACTCCGCCCAGGCCTGAAGGGAGGTTCCCCCCTCCGTGGGGGAGAGGGAGAGCCTGAGGCCGAGGGGCAGGTACTCCCACCCCTCCGACACCCCTCCCAGCACCACCAGCAGGGAGAACCTCAGACCGGGGTGGAGGGGCTTGAACTCCCTCACCTCTATCCTCTCCAGCACCAGGTTCTCCGCCCGCGGGGGGAGGTCCACCCCGGGCAGCTCCAGGAAGCTCCCCCCTCCCATCAGCTCACCCAGCCTCTTGCCCTGATAGTAGGAGAGGAGGAGGTTGAGCTGCTGCACCGTGACCTGGGAGACCAGGTTCTCCAGCTCCCCCAGGTCCCCCACCCTCCCCGCCACCTCCATCTTCAGGGAGGAGGAGCCCGATTTGGAAACCCTCAGCTCCAGCTCCAGGGGGGGAAGGGATCCTCCCCCCACCGCGCGGGCTGAGGCCTCCACCGCGCACCTGGCTTGGGGGGTAAACTCCGCCTCCACCCGCAGGTTCTCCAGGCGAACCTCCGCCGCCCCCACCGGGGCCAGCAGGAGGAGAAGGAGGAGCAGCGAGAGGGGGAGCATGGGTCTGCTCATGCCGCTTCCCCCTCGGAGGTTCTCCTAATAAGCCCTCCGCCCGGGGAGGCGGCAAAAGTTAAAACGGGAGGGGGGAAAGAAAAGAAGATGGAGTTTCCCGAGATGCTGGAGGAGGAAGAGGAGGAAGAGGAGGAGGACTGGCTGACCATCGCCAGGCTGGAGGTGCTGGAGTACCTCCTCCGCCGGTACGGGAACCTCAGGGCCAAGGACCTGGCCCAGATCCTGGGATGCAAGCCCGCCACCATCCAGCCCCTCCTGAAGAGGCTTGAGGGATGCGGGAGGGCCAGGTGCCTGAAGGTGGGGAGGAGCGTGATCTGGTCCCTGAACGAGCCCCTCTCCGAGACGATTTACTACTGAAGACCCGGTCGAGTTTCGATAAGATAAAAACGGCGGAGGACCAAGTGGTGGCGTGGAGAAGATCTCGGAGCTGGAGCTCAGGCTCTCCTCCCTGAGCCGGCGCGTGGAGGAGCTGGAGAGGCGGGTGGAAGCCCTGGAGAGGAAGCCCCCCGCTCCCCCCACCCCACCCGCCCCCCAGGAGACGAAGCCCAGGAACGAAAAGCACCTGGGGTACCTCACCAAAACCATAGCCGCCGCCAAGAGGGAGTACCAGAGGACCCTCTGATGCCCCCAAATATAGGGGGGGCCACCACTCCTTCTGGAGAGGATGAGGGAAGAGGTCCTGGGCTCGCTCCTCTGGCTCCTGATCCTGGGGGGCTGGGTGGTGGGGGTCTGCTGCGGGTACTGGATGGGGAGGGACCTCTCCCACGAGCTCAGCCTGGCCACCGGCGTCCCTCCCCCCTCCCAGCTGGAGAGGTGGTGGGAGCCCCTCCTCTTCTTCTCCCTCACCCCCCTCTCCTGCTACCTGCTCTCCCAGCTCTTCTTCGGGGGAGCCGCCCCCCTCCTCCTCTTCCTCAGGGGAACCCATGACGGGGGGGTGCTGATGAGGTCCCTGGAGGCCTCCCTCTCCGGTTTCTCCTTCCCCAACCTCCCCCTCCAGGACCTCCTCTCCTCCCTCTTCCTCCTCCTGATCCTCTCCGTCAACCTGCCCCTGTGCCTCTGGGCCTCCCACCTGGGGGCCTCCAGGGCCCTCTACGTCAGGAGGAGGATCCTGGGAAGGGCCGTGAGGGCGGGGGAGGGCACCTCCCACCTCTCCTCCCTCTTCCTCCTGCTCTCCCTCTCGCTGGTGGCCGGGCTGCTGGCCTCCTTCCTCTTCGGCCACATGTAGGGGGGATCAGGCGGGCCTGAACCTGTCCTTCAGCCTCTCCAGCACCTTCGGGAGGGTGGTGTACTCCATGGCGTCGTGGGCCAGCCTGGCCGGCTCGAACTCCCCCATCCTCCTCAGCACCGCCATGTACTCCATGGCCTCCCTCCTGGCCAGGTCGAAGGCCACGTCCTCGAAGAGGTCCACCACCATCGGGTCCCCGGAGTCGTCCGAGGCTATGGCCCCCTCGCAGACCTGGAAGCCCAGCCCCACCAGCCTGGGGGGACCGTCGAAGACCGTGCACCTGGAGTCCTTCAGCCCCACCGGCATCAGGGGCCCCCAGTGGCTCCCCCTCATCCAGCCCTCCACGAAGTAGCTGTGCATGAAGGGCGCCAGGATCTCCCCCACCGCCGGAAGGCCGTGCTGGGCCCTCACCACGCACACGGGGTCGTCCTTCCCCACGTACTTGCCCGCGATCAGGGAGAGCTTGGTGGTGCTGGTGGAGGCGCAGACCATGTCGTCCGAGGCCCTCCAGATCCTGGAGACCACGTACCTTCCCGGGCTGCCGATGAGGGCGAGCAGCTCGTACATCTCCTCCGGGCACTTCAGCACGATCTTCTTGCTCTCCATCAGGTCGAACACCTCGAACTTGAAGCCCCCCGCCATGGCCGGGTCTATGATGAGGCCCGCCGTGTTGAAGGGGTCGGCGAAGGCCCTGAAGAGGGGGTAGTTGAAGGCCCCGGGCTCCGTTTTGTCCATGGCGAAGACCATCACGGGGTCGGAAGGCCTCTCCTCGAACTCCATCTCCGCCACCCCCGGCCCCATCCCCTTGACGTTTCCGCTGAAGGCCGTCTTCAGGATGTCCTGCCCCGCCGCGTAGAGCTTCAGGCTCCTGGACTTCTCCGCCGCCTTCCTGAAGGTCTCCCAGGCCAGCCGGTGGATCTCCGGGTTCCCCTCCCCCCTTCGGTGCACCATCAGGAGCTCCAGGTCGTCCCCCGCGTTGAAGACGTAGTAGCTGTTGATCAGCCCCTCCTCCCTCGCCCTCCTGAGCTCCTCCCTGGCTATCCTCAGGAGGGGCTCGGGAACCGTGTGGTGCCCCACCAGGGAGCCCACGTCCGCCTTTATCACCGATACGGTGGTCTTGGCCATTTCACCACCTTTCCTCCTGCGGTATATAAAACTGCAGCGCAAAAGGGCCCCGGAGCCCGCTCAGCGCACCCTCAGAGCGTAGCTCCCCTCCTGCGTGATCTTGAGGGCCTTGGCGATCTGGGAGTTCTCCGGGTCCCTAACCACCACGTATCCCTTCCAGTCCGCCGAGAAGGAGGTCCCCTTGCACACCGGGCAGACCTCCGCCTTCCCCACCACCCTGTGGCACTTCCGGCAGGCCTGCTCCTTCACCCCTTACCACCCTTCCCGCTTCCCTCCTCCAGCCACTCCAGCTTCCCCAGGCCGGGCTGGCGCATGGTGAGCCCCACCTTCCCCCTGTAGTCCCTCTTCAGGCTGACGGAGACCACCCTGGCCCTCAGCCTGTCCCCCTCCTTCAGGGACTTGCCGGTCTCCTTGCCCACCAGCGCCCCCTTCTTCTCATCGTAGGAGACGTAGTCATCCATGACCTGGGAGATGTGGAGGAGGGCGTCCATGGGCCCCACCCTCACGAAGCTACCGAAGCTCACCACCTCCACCACCTCCCCCAGCACCACCTCCCCCAGCTCGGGGCGGTAGGTGAGGGCCTCGAAGACCACCTCGTGGTAGCTGGCCCCGTCCCCCATGATGATCCTCCCCACCCCTATCTCCTTCACCTCCAGGATGGCCACCACCATCCCCACGTCCTTGTCCACCACCCCCTCGTAGGTCTGCTGCAGCAGCTCCTTCACCACCTTCTCCAGGGGCTCGCCGAAGCGGTGGGGGGGAACCCGCACCGTGTCCCTCAGGGTTATCCTCCAGTGCAATCCCTCACCTCCGGATTGGAAAACCTTCCCCGGTGAGGATTAAAAGGTTGTCGAGCTACTCGAGGTCCTTGGTGAGCATCAGGTAGGACCGGTGCTTGAGGCGCACCACCGGTATCCCCAGCTCCTCCAGCTTCTTCTGGAGCAGCCTGTCGTTGGTTCCCACCACGCACCCCTCCTTCCCCTCCTTCTTGGCCAGCCTCAGGATGGCCTCGTCCGCCTCCTCCCCCCCCTCCACTATCTCCCCCTGCTCGGCCAGGACCATCCCCAGCCTGGCGGAGGATCTCTCGCTGGGGGTGCCCTTCCTGGCCAGGTACTCCAGCTCCTTCAGCACGGGGGCGGGGATCAGGAGCCTGTACCTCCTCTCCAGCAGCCTGTTCAGCTCGCTGATGATGTCCACTCCGAAGGTTCCCGGTATCATCAGGAAACTCGTGTCCGCTATCACCTTCAAATACTTCAATCCCATCCCTTGCGGCCTTCCCAATAAACAAAAGTCCTAACTCCTATAAAAAATGATGCTGGCCTTCGTGGGGATGGGCCTGTGCGGGCAGGAGGGCCTCTCCCTCCGGGGACTGAAGGTGGCCAGGGAGTCGGACTGGGTCTACGCCGAGCACTACACCAGCCTCCTCCCCGAGCTGGACCTCCGCCGGCTGGAGGAGCTGGTGGGAAAGCCCGTGAAGCTGGTGGACCGGAAAACCCTGGAGGAGGAGCCGGAGGAGCTCTTGGAGAGGGCGGGGAGGGGGAGGGTGACCCTGCTGGTCCCGGGGGACTCCATGGTGGCCACCACCCACGTGGACCTGAGGCTGAGGGCGGAGAGGAGGGGCATCCCCACCCTGGTGGTGCCCTCCTCCTCCATCCTCTCCGCCGCCCCGGGCCTGACGGGGCTGCAGAGCTACAAGTTCGGCCGCTCGGCCACCATCCCCTTCCGGGACAACCCCTCCAGGGTTCCCTACGAGACCCTGGAGGAGAACGCCAAGAGGGGGCTGCACACCCTCCTCCTGCTGGACCTGAGGGCGGAGGAGGGGAGGTACATGCTGGCGGGGGAGGGGATGGAGATCATGCTGGAGCTGGAGGAGAGGATGGGGAGGGGGGTCTTCACCCAGGACACGCTGGTGGTGGTCCTCGCCAGGGCCGGGTGCTCGGACGGGAGGGTGAGGGCGGGGAGGGTGAGGGTGCTGAGGGGGGAGGACTTCGGTCCCCCTCCCCACTCCCTGGTGGTGCCGGGCAGGCTGCACTTCCTGGAGGAGGAGGCCCTCAGGGTGATAGGGGGGGCGGAGCTTTGAGCGGGGTGGAGGAGGAGCTGGCCCGGGAGATAGAGAGGTGGTCCAGGAAGCTGGAGGAGGCCCTCAGGGGGGTGAGGCCCTCGGACGAGAGGGGGAGGAGGCTGCTGGAGAACATAGAGGCCTACCGGAAGGACTCCCACCACTTCCGCTCCCGCTCCCCCGTCAAGAGCTTCGAGTGCCTGATCTGGGCCTGGGCCCTCCTGGAGATGGGAAGGGAGTTCGGCTGCCTATCTGGCCCCTAGCTCCGAGGCCAGCCTCCTGACCTCCTCCACCGCCGCCTCCACCGCCCTCTCCAGCATCTCCCTGCCCAGCCTGAGGTCCGCCCTCACCCCCTTCTCCAGGACCTCCCTGGCGTGCCTCTCGGCCCAGGGGTAGCGCCTGCGGGCCTCCCCCAGCCCCACGAAGCCCACCTCGGGGTGCCTCTCCGGGTCCGCGTGCTCCCTCAGCCTGGAGAGGTCGGCGAAGCCCGCGGCCGCCGCCGCGCTCACCTCCCCCGTTCCGGCGTGGGGGCCCTCCAGCTCCACCAGCTCGGTGGTGAAGGCCAGCCTCATGCCCAGCCTCCTCTCCAGGGCGGGGAGGTGGTCCCTCAGCGGCTTGTTCCCCCCGTGGGCGTTCACCAGCACCGCCGCCTCTATCCCCAGAACCTCCCTCGCCTCCCTGAGCCTCCGGCTGAGCTCCCCCAGCACCCTCCTCAGGGGGTGGTGCCTGCCCGTGTCTATGAGGGGCAGCTCGTGGGAGGTGAACAGCACCCCCAGGAACTTGGCCCCGCTCCTCTTGGCGGCCTCCAGCGCCACGTGGGCCCCCAGCTTGGCATCGGTGTCGGGGGGAAGCGCGGCCCCGTGCCTCTCCTCGTGGGAGCCCAGGGCCAGCACTCCCACCCTGGCCTCAGCCGATCCCCAGCTTTCTGGCCGTCTTGACCGCACTCTCCACCGCTCTCCTGGCGTACTCGTTCACCCTGTCCAGCGCCTGGAGCCTGGTCATGCCCGGCCCGGAGATGCCGAGCGCCACGGGCTTCCCGTACTCCAGCGCCAGATCCATCAGCTTCCTGGTGGTGTGCTGCATGATCACCTCGTCGTGCTCCGTCTCCCCCTCTATCACCGCGCCCAGCGTCACCACGGCGTCCACCTTACCCTCCGAGAGCAGCTTCTTCACGGCCACCGGTATCTCCCAGACCCCAGGAACCAGCACCTCCCTGACCAGCTCGGCCCCGAGGAACTCCGCGTGCCTCTTGGCGAACTCCACCATGGGTCCTACCACGTCCCAGGAGAACTCGCTCGCCACCAGTCCCAGCTTCACCACTTCCTCACCTCCTTATGGGCCCGACATCCGGGCGGCCCTCCCTTTGCCCGGTGCCGGCCCTTTTTGTAAGCTCTTCGGGCCTGAAGAGCAAGCGGTAAAGGTTGAGGGCGTGCTCCCTCGCCCTCCTGTCCGCCAGCCTGGCCAGCTCCTCCTCGGAGGAGGCCTCGTCCTCGAAAACGAAAACCTCCACGATGTGCTTGTTGGTGAGGAGCTGGGCCCAGATGAGGCCCAGGGAGGCCTCGTGGGCGCACTGCTTGTCTATGGGGGTGGGCCCGGGCATGCCGAAGGCCATGGCGGCCTCGCACCCCTCGTCCAGCAGGCGCTTGCACTCCACCGGCAGGTCCTTTATCCCCGGCACCGTCCTCCTCTCGAACCTCACGCTGCAGAGGTTCCTGAGCTCCTCCATGGCGGCCGAGGCCATGTCGTACCTGGCGAAGGTGGTGTCCACGATGGCTATCCTGCGCATCCCCTCCTCCTCCGGTACTCCTCTATCACCTCCTCCCCTCCCAGCAGGACCAGACCCCTCTCCTCCGCGTACTCCCTGGCCTTCTCCAGGCTTAGGGCCTGGTGGGTCTCCCCGTCCAGCATCTCGCATATCACCGTCACGGGAATGATCCCGGCCATCTCCGCCAGGGTCACGGAGAGCTCGGTGTGGCCCTGCCTCTCCAGGACGCTGGGGGCGGCGGGCAGGAGCGGGACGTGACCGGGGCTCCTGAAGTTCCTCCCGAACTCCTCCACCGAGGAACCGTTCAGGGCCCTGGCCCCCAGCCTGGCCAGCTCCCTTATGGTGAGGGCCCTGTCCCTGTCCGTGATCCCCGTCCTGGTGCCGCGGTGGTTGACGGAGAGGGAGAAGGCCGACCTCTCGTCGTAGGGGAGGTCGTGGGGGAAGATCCCTCCCAGAACCCTGAACCTCTCGGAGGCCGCCCGGTAGATCTCGGTCAGGTAGGGGAGGCCCAGGTTGCGGGCTATCCGGTGGTGGAGGGCCACGCAGATGAGGCCACCCGCGTCCCTCCTGAGCACGGTCACGTGGTGGGGCTCCACGAACTGGGCCCCCATCACCAGGTCCACCTCGTTCTCCCTCTCCTCGCTGTCGTGCAGGAGCACGAACTTTCCCTCCGCCAGGGCCCTCAGGGCCTCCCCTACTCCCATCTGCCCACCTCCACCTCCACCCTGTCCCCGTCCTTGAGCTTCAGGGCGTCCCTCAGCCTCTCCTCCGCCACCAGCTCCACCACCTCCCGGTGCGAGCTCCTGAGGGGAAGCACCAGGACGGCCTCCTTCCCCCTTATCCTCACGGGAAAGCACTTCACCTCCCCGAAGCTCCTCTCCTTGGTCCTGAACCCTTTTAACATCTTCCCCGGGAGCTCCTGCAGCACCTCCCTCGCCTCCCTGGAGGAGCCGTCCAGCTTCACGTTGAGCGTGCCCGGATAGGGGGAGAAGCCCAGCTGCTCCCTGAACTGCCTGAGGTAGCCCTCCTGCCTCAGGTAGTAGCTTCCCTCCCCCAGCCCGCTCACCACCTCCCCCCTGAGCCTCAGGGGCTCCCTCTTCCCCTCCAGCACCTCCCCCAGCTCCGCGTACAGCTGCCGGAGGAAGGCCAGCCCCTTCTGGGAGAGCCCCAGCCTCTGACCCCTCCCCTCCGGCAGGCGCCTCAGCCATCCCTCCCCCTCCAGCTCCCTCAGCCAGCGGGCCAGGGTGGACCCGGGCTTCCCCATCCTCTCGGAGAGCTGCCTGAGGGTGAGGGGGACCGGATGGGATCCCCCTCCCGCCCTGGCCACCTCCAGCAGGACCCTCAGCTTATCCATTTTACCACTTTTGGTTTTATTTCCAAATACGGCTTTAAGAGTTAGGGGGAAGGATATATATAGCTTTCCTCCAAAGGGAGAGAATGCGCGTAGCCATCAACGGCTTCGGCCGCATAGGGAGGCTCTTCTACCGAAGCTCGCTGGAGCGCAGGAAGGGCTGGGAGGTGGTGGCGGTAAACGATCTCACCGATGCCCCCACCCTTTTGCACCTCCTGAAGTACGACTCCACCTTCGGCAAGCTGGAGGTGGAGATGAGGGCCGAGGACGGGCACCTGGTGGTGGGGAAGGAGCGGATCAGGCTCCTCTCCGAGAAGGATCCCTCCAAGCTCCCCTGGAGGGAGCTGGGGGTGGACCTGGTGATCGAGTCCACGGGGGCCTTCACGGACAGGGAGAACGCCTCCAAGCACCTGGAGGCGGGGGCCAAGAGGGTACTGATCACCGCCCCCGCCAAGAACCCCGACGTCACCATCGTGCCGGGCGTGAACGAGTCCCAGTACGATCCCTCCCGCCACCGCATCCTCTCCCTGGGCTCCTGCACCACCAACTGCCTCGCCCCCCTGCTCAAGGTGCTGGAGGAGAACTTCGGGGTGGAGAAGTGCCTGATGACCACCGTGCACGCCTACACCAACGATCAGAGGGTGCTGGACCTGGTCCACAGGGACCTCAGGAGGGCCAGGGCGGCGGCGGTCTCCATCATCCCCACCACCACCGGGGCCGCCAAGGCCATCTTCGAGGTGATACCCAGCATGAAGGGGAAGAGCCACGGCATAGCCCTGAGGGTGCCCGTTCCGGACGTCTCGGTGGTGGACCTGGTGGCCCTCCTCAGGAGGGAGACCACGGCGGAGGAGGTGAACGCGGCCTTCAGGAGGGCGGCGGAGGGAAGCCTGAGGGGCATCCTGGCCTACACGGAGGAGCCCCTGGTCTCCTGCGATTTCATAGGCGACAGCCACTCCTCCATCGTGGATGGGGCCCTCACCACGGTGATAGGGGGGAACCTGGTGAAGGTGGTGGCCTGGTACGACAACGAGTGGGGCTACTCCTGCCGCCTGGTGGACATGACCAACCTCATCGCCTCGAAGAGCTGAATGTCGCTCCCCACTCTCGATCAGGTGGAGGTAAAGGGCAAGACCGTCCTGCTCAGGGTGGACATCAACTCCCCCCTGGATCCCAAGACCGGGGAGATCCTGGAGGACTCCAGGATGAGGGAGTGCGCCCCCACCATAAGGGAGCTGGCCGGGAAGGGGGCCAAGGTGGTGGTGCTGGCCCACCAGGGAAGGCCGGGGGACGAGGACTTCGCCAGGCTGGAGAAGCATGCCGCCAGGCTGAGCCAGATCCTGGGCATGCCCGTCAGGTACGTCCCCGACGTCCTGGGGCCCGCGGCCAAGGAGGCCATAAGGGGGCTGAGACCGGGGGAGGTCCTGCTGCTGGAGAACGTGAGGTTCTGCGCCGAGGAGTCCCTGAGCGGCACCCCGGAGCAGATGGCCAGGACCTTCCTGGTCCGGGAGCTCTCCTCGCTGGCCGACCTCTACGTGAACGACGCCTTCGGGGCAGCCCACCGTGGGCAGCCCTCCCTGGTGGGCTTCGGGGCCGTCCTCCCCACCTACGCCGGGAGGCTCATGGAGAGGGAGCTGAGGGGGCTGGGGAGGGCCAGGGAGCCGGAGAGGCCCTGCGTCTACGTGCTGGGGGGAGGGAAGTCCAAGGACTCGCTGGCCATGATCGAGAACGTGCTCTCGAAGGGCATCGCCGACCTGGTCCTCACGGGCGGGCTGGTGGCCCAGCTCTTCCTCTCGGCCTCCGGAAGGCAGCTGGGAGGACCCAACGAGCAGATCCTCAAGGAGAAGGGCTTCGAGAAGGAGAGGGAAAGGGCCAAAAAGCTCCTCTCCGCCTACGGTGAGAAGATCAGGCTACCCGTGGACCTGGCGGTGGAGAAGGGGGGGAGGAGGGAGGAGGTGGAGGTTTCCTCCCTGCCCGTGGAGTTCCCCGTGAAGGACGTGGGGAGCAGGACCATCAGGGAGTATTCGGAGCTCATCCGGAAGGCCAGGACCGTGGTGGCCAACGGACCCCTGGGGGTGTTCGAGCAGGAGGGCTTCGAGAGGGGAACGGTGGAGGTGCTGAGGGCCATGGCCGACTCGCAGGCCTACACCATCATAGGGGGAGGGCACATGGTGGCGGCGGCGGAGAAGGCGGGGGTGCTCTCGAAGATCCGCCACGTGAGCACAGGGGGCGGGGCCTGCATAAGCTTCCTGGCCGGGGAGCCCATGCCGGTGGTGGAGCTCCTGCTGAGAAAAGCCTAGCCAGCTGCCAAGAGGCGAGAGTAGGCTGAAAAGACCCGGTCCGGCCCGACGAGGGTGTGAAGCCCCGATGAACCCGTGGGGTCCCAGCGTGATGGTCTCGGAGCCATGCCCTCAGCCCCACTCCTCCGGCCAGATCCCCAGCTCCCTGGCCGTCCTCCTCAGATCCTCCCAGATCTCGTCCGCCAGAGGTATGCCCTCCCTGAGGTACCTCTCCCTCTTCCTGAACTCCGGCTCCCCCGGCACCAGGATCTCCTGGACCCCCTCCGCCCTCCTGGAGGACTTCACCTCCCTGATGAACTCCTCCGCCTCCTCCAGGAACCTCTCCCTGTCCGTGAAGGCCCCGGGATCCAGCGCCGCCATCAGATCGCCCTTGGTGCAGAAGCCCTCCACCGGCTCCAGGGTGCCCCTGACCCTCCTCCCGGCCGCGGCGTTCACCATGGGGCCCGCCAGGAGCTCCAGCACGAAGGCCAGCCCGTAGCCCTTGGGTCCCCCGAACGGGCTCAGCGCCCCCCTCAGCCCCTCCTCCGGATCCGTGGTGGGCCTGCCCCACCTGTCCACCGCCCAGCCCTCCGGTATCCTCTCCCCCTTCTTGGCGGCCTCCACCAGCTTTCCCCTGGCCGCCACGCTCATGGCCATGTCCAGCAGGACGGGTGTGCGGGTGGGGAGGGCCACGGCCAGGGCGTTGGTGCCGAGCAGGGGCTCGCACCCTCCCCAGGGGTGAACCAGGGGATCGGTGGTGGTGGCCACCACCCCCACCATCCCCCTCCTGGCCGCCATCTCCGCGTAGTAACCCGCTATCCCGAAGTGGTTGGAGTTGAAGACCCCCACCACCCCCACCCCCTCCCCCTCCGCCTTCTCCAGGGCCAGCTCCATGGCCTTCCTGGCCACGTAGTGCCCGAGCCCGTGGCCCCCGTCCACCAGCGCCGTGGCCCTGGTCTCCCTCACCACCCTCACCCTCACCCCGGTGAGGATGGTCCCCCTCCTCAGCGCCCTGAGGAGGTAGGGCAGCCTGAGCAGCCCGTGCGAGTGGAAGCCCCGCAGATCCCCCTCCACCAGCACCTCCGCCACCGCCTCCGCCTCCTCCTCCATGGCCCCGCTCCTCCTGAGCAGGGTGCGTATCACCTCCCTCTCCCTCTCCGCCGTCAGGATCATTCCTTCCTACCCCCCGGGCTCTCCCTGAACCACTCCAGCGCCTCCCCGAAGAACTCCTCCCCCTCCACGGGCCTGAGCTCGAACTCTTTCCCCCTCTCCCGGTACCTCTCCGCCACCCTCTCCGGATCGGCCTGCTCGGGCCTGAAGCTCGCCAGCTCCTTCCCCTCTAGGGGCATGGAGATCAGCCCCGTCCGGTGATGCATGGAGTAGGGGGCCCTCACGTCCCCCATGGGCTTCATCACCGAGGGATCGAAGAGCACCTTCCCCCTCCTCCTCTCCTTGTGGGCCACATCACAGGTGGTGAGGCCGGGGAGCTTGAGGGAAACCCTGTACTCCAGGAACCTGATGAGGTCGGCGTAGAAGCTGAAGAGGTTCCTCTCCCTCCCCCCGCTCTGGAGCTCCAGGGGGCGGTACCCCTCCGGCAGGTCGTGGGGCTTGAAGCGGGTCCAGAGCTGGAAGCCCCTGGAGCCGCTGTACTTCAGCTTGGGCTCAAGACCGAACTCCTCCATCACCCTGAGGGTGGTGGCCACCACCCTCCTCACCTCCCCCTCCGGCACCTCCTTCCCCGCGTCCAGATCGAGCACGAACCAGTCGGGGCGGTCGGAGCCTCTGGGGTGGATGTAGGGGATGAAGTCTATGCCGTGGAGGTCCAGCCACCTCTCCAGGTCCCGGAGGCTCCGGATGGTGATGTACCTGTTCCCCACCTTCCTCTGCAGCCAGGCCCTCCCCGTGAAGAGGCGGAAGACGGATACCCACCTGTCCCTGCAGAACTCCAGGAGGGCGGGGGCCACCACGGGGTAGTACTTCTTGGCCCTGTAAACCTTCAGGTAGTCCTGGTTGAGCTCCTCCCTCACCTCCCTCCACCTGCGCTCGAAGTGCTCCCTGCCCCTCTCCGTGAGGGCGTAGCCCTCCCCCTCCCTCCCCACCAGCCCCTCCTCCACCAGCTCCTCCAGGAGCTTCCCCACCTCCTCCCCGGAGAACTCCCTCCCGGCGTCCCTGCTGACCTTCTCCCTTATGTGCTCCAGGTCCACCAGCTTCCCCCTCGGCTTTATGGCCAGCGTCATCAGGACGTGATCCCTGGGCTCCGCCATGTTGGCTCGGGGACTAGAGCTCGGCCAGCTTTTTCCCAAGCATCTTCTCGGCGCACTCCTGGCAGAAGAACCTGGCCTTGGCCTCCCCCGGGACCACCACCTTGAGGTAGCCCGCGCCGTAGCTCATGAGCTGGATCTGCTTCCCGCAGGACTTGCACTTCGGCCCCTTGGCGCGCATCCTTTCCCTCCTCCCTCTCCGGGAGGGAAATAAGCTTTATCCCGCTCTGTAAGGCTATCTTGGTGAAAAAATGGGCCTACTGGTTGAAGCGACGAACGTGATAGCGGGGCTGGTGCTTCTGGGAGGAGCCCTGAGGGCAGTGCCGCTCGTGGGAAAAGACCTGGTGAAACTTTCAAAGTGGCTGGGAAGCTTTCAAACCCTCATAGGGGTAATCGCCATCATCGTGGGCATAGTCTGCTTCGGGCTCCAGGGGCTCGTGGCCATCACCGCGGGACTGGTGCTCGCCGCCGGGATACTGCCCGCCATACCGGCAGTGGGGAAAAGCCTTGAAAAGATCTCGAAGTGGCTGGGAGGCTTCCAGACCTTCATAGGGGTAATCGCCCTGTTGCTGGGTCTGCTGGGCATAGCGGGAGTGATTTGAACCTCCAAGCTTTCCCCTCTCCTTTTTTCCTTGCCCGAGGAGAGAGGTGATGCTTCCCCTCCTCAGTCCCCCGCGCGGGGTGGACCTCCGCAGGCTCATGGAGATCCAGAGGAAGATTGCCTCCAGGGTCTCCACCAGGGACGAGTGGAGGAAGCTCGAGACCATCGCGGGGCTGGACCTGGCCTACGCAGGGAAGGACCGGGGCTTCTCCGCCTGCGTGCTGCTCGAGCTGAAGACGCTGGAGGTGCTGGAGGAGAGGGTGAGGAGGGTCAGGATAAGGTTCCCCTACCTGCCCACCTTCCTGGCCTTCAGGGAGGTGGAGGGGATGCTGCAGGTGGCCAGGGAGGTGGAGGCCGATGTTTACATGGTGGACGGGCACGGGGTGGCCCATCCCAGGAGGGCGGGCCTGGCCTCCCACCTGGGGGTGGTGCTGAGGAGGCCCACGCTGGGGGTGGCTAAGTCCAGGCTCTGCGGGGAGGGGGAGGAGCCCGCGAGGGAGAGGGGGAACTACGCCCTCCTCAGGGAGGGGGGAGAGGTGATAGGGGCCGCGGTGAGGACGAGGACCGGGGTGAAGCCCGTCTACGTGAGCGTGGGGCACGGGCTCTCCCTCCGCACGGCCATAGAGCTCACGCTCAGGACCTCCCGCTTCAGGATACCCGAGCCCCTCCGCCTGGCCCACTCCCTCGCCACCTCCAAAGCCGTGAGCTACCCACCCCTAAAGGGTGTGGAGTTTCCCGCCCGCATGTGCTAAATAGGGGGCCCACCTCCCTTCTCCGGTGAGGGGAGTAAGGATAGTGGCCCCCGCCCACCTGCACGCGGGGAACCTGGACCTGAGCGGTGGGCTGGGGAGGGGATACGGCACGGTGGGCTTCACCGTGGAGGAGCCCAGGCTGGAGGTGAGGGCCGTGAGGGATGAGGGGATCTCCTCCAACCTCCCGGAGGCGAGGAGGGTGGCCTCCCTCCTGGTCAGGCGGTGGGGAACGGGTGGAGTCAGGCTCGAGGTGAGGAGCGGGATCATCCCCTACGCCGGACTTGGGTACCACACCACCCTGGCCCTTTCCGTGGGGAGGGCCCTCTCCGAGCTCTACGGGCTGGGGAAGGGCCTGGAGGAGGTGGCCCTCACGGTGAGGAGGGGGCTCCTCACGGCCCTGGGCCTCTACGCCTGCAAGGTGGGCGGCTTCCTGGTGGAGGGGGGGTTCAGGGTGGGGGAGGAGGACAGGATGGTGCCCCCCCTCCTCTTCAGGTTCGAGCTTCCCCGGGAGTGGAGGTTCGTGATAGCGGTCCCCTGGGGGCCCCTCCCAGAAATAGCCAGGAAGAGGGAGGAGAGGGAGGGGGAGATCCTGAGGGAGGTAGGGATGAGCGGGGAGGTCTCGGGGGACCTCTGCAGGATCGTCCTCCTCCGCCTCCTCCCGGCCATGGCAGAGGGGGAGCTGGAGGAGTTCGGGAGGGCCCTCACGGAGTTCAACCGCACGCTGGGAGGGGTGTGGAGCAGGTACCAGGCGGGAAGGTACTGCTCCAGGGTGGTGGAGGAGGGGATAAAGAGGATGGAGGGCAGGGCCTCCTGCGCCTGCCAGTCCTCCTGGGGCCCCGCCTTCTACGGAATAGTGGAGGGGAGGAGGAGGGCCGAGGAGCTGGCCGGGGAGATGCGCTCCTTCCTGGAGGAGAGGGGAGGGGGGTGGGTCTTCCTCACCCGGGGAAGGAACCGGGGGATGGAGGTGAGGGGGTGAGGGTGGCGGGGACGGACGCCGGGATAAAGACCTACGACCTCTTCGGCTTCGACGACCGGACGGGTGAAATCTTCCTGGACGAGTCCCTCCCCCGGGAGGAGATAAGCAGGGAGCCAGGGGTGGTGGTGGAGAGGCTCAGGGAGGTGGCGAGGGAGGTGGGGGGAATAGAGGCCATCGCGGCCTCCTCGGGCTACGGGATGCCCCTGAAGGAGGCCAGGAGGGCCACGGACGCCGACATAGCCCTGGCCACCTTCCTCACCCCGGCCGACGAGAGGAGGGGGCTGAAGATCGTGGGGCTCAGGAAGCTCATGCTCCTGATGAGGGAGGCCACCGACCTCCCCTTCTACTTCACCCCGGGGGTGATCCACCTCCCCACCGTTCCCGAGCACCGCAAGGCCAACAGGATAGACCTGGGGACCTCCGACAAGGTCTACACCGCCGCCCTGGCCATCCGGGACCAGGCAGAGAGGAGGGGACGTGGGTTCGGGGAGACGAGCCTTATAGCGGTGGAGGTGGGCTTCAGCTACACCGCCGCCCTGGCCGTGAAGGGTGGGAAGATCGTGGACGCCATGGCGGGGACCTCGGGCTTCCCTGGGTACTCGGGGATGGGCTTCGTGGACGCGGAGCTGTGCTACGCCCTCTCCCGCGTGGAGGGGGAGCTGTCCAAGGCCCACCTCTTCCTGGGGGGAGCGGCCCACGTCTCGGGGAGGGAGCCCTCCCGGACGGAGCCGGAGGAGTTCGTGGAGGGTGGAGGGCCGGGGTACGAGCTGATGGTGGAGGCGGTGGTGAAGGATGTGGCCTCCCTCCTCCCCTCCGTTAGGCCCGAGGAGGTGCTCCTGAGCGGGAGGTTCTCCAGGATCCCCCGCTTCTTCGGGGAGGTCAAAAGGAGGCTGGAGGAGTTCTTCTCCGGTCTCTCCCTGCAGGTGGAGGTGAGGAAGCTGGGGCACAGGGGCAAAGCGAAGGAGGCGGCGGAGGGGGCGGCCGTGCTGGCCAGCGGGATAGCCGGGGGCAGGTACAGGGGGCTGCTGGAGGCGATGGAGCTGGAGAGGAGCGGGGGGACCCTCTTCGACCACCTCCACCTCCCGGGGCTCAGGGAGAGGCTGCTCAGGGAGTTCGGCCACCTGTGAAAAGGCGGCGGGCGCGCCGGAGGTGGACGCCTTCCCCGCGCACCGTTGACCGGCCCCTCAGGCTCCATCCCGCTTTCCGCAAGCGCCGAGCGTCCTGCCCACCCTTGCTGACTTCCGCCCCTGGGGGATTCAGCAGGCAAGGGAGGTTCTCCCCGACCCTCCGGCCGGGGCCCCTCCGCCGCCGACCCTGCGGGGCGGGACTTCCGCGCCCGGAACCGGGCGGTGCGAGGTTCCAGCGCCGCCCCCCGGCTTCGGCCCGGCGTGTAGCGGATTTCCGGTTACAGGGGACCGCTAGCCCCCCGCCTAGCCCGCCGCCTTTCAACCTTCTCCTCCCGGTTAAAAAACTTCAGAAGAGGGAGGGGAAGAGGTTCACGAGCAGGATGAGGAGGAGGAAGAGGGAGGAGTAGTTGGAGAGCTGCCTGGCCCTCCTCCTGGACATCCTGAGCTCCAGCAGGCCCCTGAACATGTAGCCCCCGTCCAGGGGGATCATGGGCAGGAGGTTGAACATCCCTATGCCCAGGTTCAGGACGAAGATCCACTTGAGGAGGTCCACCAGGGGCCAGGGGACGGAGGGTCGGTAGAAGTAGGGGTGGAGGAGGACGTAGGGGGGAAGGACGGGCCTGCCCAGCAGCTCGTTCACCATGAGCCCGGGCACGGAGAGGGGAAGGAGGAGGGAGGAGCGGGAGACCGGGGAGACGGGCCATATCCCCAGGCTCCCCCTGTTTTCCACGTTGTCGGCCGTCAGCAGGAAGGTCCCCTCCCCCGTCTCCAGCACCACGTTGTCCCCCGGCTTCAGGTTCTCCACCAGCTCGGCGTAGTCCTCCCAGGTCCTGAGGGGGTGACCGTTGAGGGAGAGGAGCTGGGTTCCGAGCTTCAGGTTCTCGGAGGGGCCGTTCTCCCTCACCCCCCAGACGTAGACGCCTGGGCGGGGGGAGAGGAGGAGGACGAGGAGGAGGAGGACGAGGAGGCCCAGCAGGACGTTGGAGAAGGGCCCGGCAGCGAAGACGCGCAGGCGCTTCCTTAGGGGGGAGGCGTTGAGCCTCCTCTCGTCGGGCTCCACGAAGGCCCCGGGGAGGGCCACGAAGAGGAGGAGGCCCATGGACTTGGTGGGGAGGCCCTGGGCCCTGAGCAGGAAGCCGTGGGAGAACTCGTGGACCAGGAGGACCACCGCCACCGAGATCAGCCACCAGTAGACGGTGAGGCCTGGGATGACGCCCGGGAGCACGAAGCTGGCCCCCCCCACGGAGAGCTCGGGCCTGCGGAGGATGAGGTAGGCGTTCAGGAGGAGGTTGAGGAGGACGAAGAGCATGAGGAGGATCCCCACCCACACCCCCACCTCCCCGAACCCCAGCCACCACCCCCTGTGCCGGCGGGCGGTGCGGTCGATGAACCTGAGGCCCCTCTCCGTCCTCCACAGGAGCATCCCACCCTCCAGGGAGAAGCCGTACCTCCTCAGGCCCCACTCCCGGTAGAGGAGGAGGAAGACCGCCCAGAAGACCCCCAGCCCCAGCAGGAAGGGGAGGAGGTAGGGTGGAAGCTCCATCCCCCCCTCTCCCCCTTCCCGAGTATAAGCTCCTTCCCACCAGCCCTAATAGCCTCCCACCCCCACAGGAGATGATGCACGTCCTGCTCACCACGGTGGACGACAGGAGGAAGGCCGAGGAGCTGGCGAGGAGGGTGGTGGAGGAGGGGCTGGCCGCCTGCGTGACCGTGATCCCGGGGGCCACCTCCTTCTACCGCTGGAGGGGGAAGATGGAGAGGGCCGGGGAGCTCGTGCTCCTCATGAAGACCCTGAGGCCCAGGAAGCTGATGGAGCGGCTGAAGGAGATCCATCCCTACGAGGTCCCCGAGCTCCTGGTCCTGAGGGTGGGGGCCTCCAGGGAGTACCTGAGATGGGCCGAGGAAGAGACGGGGTGATGCCGGCCCACTCCAGGGCCGAGCGGAGGGAGGTGGTTTACCCCCCGGAGAGGTGGGAGCTCCTGCGCAGGCTGAGGGAGAGGGCGCTGGAGGTGATGGGGGCCCTCTCCAGGAGGGGGATGGAGGCGCTGGCCCACGGGAGCCTGGCCAGGGGGGACGTGGACGGGGGGAGCGACATAGATCTCTTCCTCCCCCAGCCCCTTCCCTCCTACCTGGTGGAGACCTCCCTGATGGAGGCCGGTCTCCGGCCGGAGAGGAGGGAGCTGGTGATGGCCACCCCCTGGCAGCTCCCCAAGGCCCACCTCTACCTGGACGAGAAGACGGTGGTGACCTTCCCCCTCCTGAAGCCCAGGCCCCTGGAGCTGGAGTTCTACCGGTTCGGGGGGGCCCTGGGGGAGGAGGGGCTGAGGAGGGGGGAGAGGGTCCCCGGGGTGGACAAGAGGCTGATGCTCATCGAGCCCACCCCCACCGGCCACCTGGAGGAATCCGTGAGGGGGAGGGAGGGGGAGGTGGCGAAGAGGCTGGGGGTGAGCCCGGAGATCGTGAGGGAGAGGGTGCAGGTGCTGACCAGGAGGAGGGAGGAGGGGCACACCGGCCTCTTCCTCAGGAGGGAGCTGTCCCCCGAGGAGAGCTTCGAGAAGGTCTTCTCCTCCCTGGTGCGCTCCCATCCCGTCCTCAGGCTCAGGCTCGGGAGGCCTCCGTGAGGCGGAAGACCACGAAGTCCCTCTCCATGGCGGAGAGGAAGTTCCCCACCCTGGGACCGGCCTCCCTCCCCAGGAAGACCAGGTAGATGGCCCTGAAGAGCTCGGGGGGATCCATCCCCCTCTCCCTGGCCAGCTCGTAGACCCTGTTGTGGAGGGAGACGGGGTCGTAATCCCTCTCCCTGAGGTCGGAGGCCAGCCGGGAGAGGGCCCCCCTCTGCGCCTCCGTCAGCCTCTCCCTGACCTCCCCCGGGAGAGAGTCCAGCACCCTGAACCTCATCCACTCCGGGGCGTACTCCCTCACCCAGTTGCCCGCCCTCCTCAGCCTCCCCCTGGCCCTCTCCAGGTCCTCCTCCGTGGGCTGGACCAGGAAGCCCCTCTCCCTCAGGATCTCCATCCCCCTCTCCTCCCTCCCCCCCACCACCTGGCTCAGCACCGCCGCGAACCTGAAGGGGACGCGCTGGGGCTTCCTCTCGGGCACCCCCTCCACCTGGGAGAGCTCGTAGATCCTGGCCTTCTGCTCCTCCCTCTTCCCCCCCTCCCCCCCGGAGAAGTAGAGCTCCTCCACCGCGTCGTACTCGTCGTAGAGGTCCAGCAGGGGGAGGCCGGGATCGAAGGACTTGCTCTTCATGGCCTTGCTCCTGAAGATGAAGTACCGGAGGAGCTCCGGCTCCGCTATGGAGAGCCACTGGGAGAGGGTGAAGACCACCCCCCTGGAGGAGGACATGCGCTCCCCCCTCAGGCTCACCCACTCGTAGGGGATGGGGTAGGGGGCCTCCCCCCCGAAGATCCTCTCCACGATGAGCTTCCCCGTCTCGTAGCTCCCACCCCTCACGGCGTGGTCCTTCCCGAAGGGCTCGCAGGTCACCCCCAGCAGCTTCCACCTGGCCGGCCACTCCACCCTCCAGGTGAGCTTCCCCTCCCCCCTGGTGTAGTCGGCCTTGCCCTCGTGCCCGCATCCCCCCACGTAGCTGCACCCCTCGCAGACGTACTTCACGTAGGGGCCGGACCAGTCGTAGGCCCTGGTGGTGGAGATCCTCCCGCAGTTCTCGCACAGGGGATCGTAGGGGAGCCAGTCTTCCGGAAGGGGCTTCTCCCTGTACCGGTTCAGGATCTCCCTGATCTCCCCCGCCCTCTCCAGGGAGAGCCTTATGAGGGGCGCCATCCTCCCGCTCCTGTAGACCTGGCTGCCGAAGAAGACCGTGAGCTTGAGGCCGAAGTCCTTGAAGGAGGAGAGGAAGCCCCTGGAGAAGTAGTCCACGAAGTTCTCGAAGCCCTCCTCCGGGGAGGGGAGGTGGGCGTAGGGCATGCCCAGGTAGCGCTGGTAGGAGGGGGGAAGGGGCCAGGGGACCCGGCGGAGGGGATCGAAGTCGTCGGCGTACCAGAAGGCCTCCGCCTCTCCCCCCCTCTCCTCCACCGCCCTCCTCACCCCGTCCGCGATGAAGACGTCGTTGGAGTGGCCTATGTGGATGTGGCCGGAGATGGAGATGCCGCTGGCTATGACCTGCTTACCCCCCCTGCGCAGGAGCTCCTCCGCCACCTCGTCCACCCAGTGCATCCGCAAGATTTTAGTTAGCCCCTCTAAAATTTACCGTGCCCGGACCCGCGAGGCGCATGAGGGAAATCCCTCCCTCCAGCACGCTGAGGGTCCTCTCCCTGGCCAAGAGGCTGGAGAGGGAGGGGAGGAGGATCCTCCACCTGGAGGTGGGGGAGCCAGACTTCGACACCCCCGAGCACGTGAAGAGGGCGGCCTGGGAGGCCCTGCAGAGGGGGATGACCAAGTACACCCCCTCGGAGGGCCTGCCCGAGCTCAGGGAGGCCGTGGCGGAGAGGGTGGGGGCGGAGAGGGAGAACGTGCTGATCACGCCCGGGGCCAAGCACGCCATCTTCTGCGCCATGGAGGCCATCCTGGATCCCGGGGACGAGGTGATCCTGCCCTCCCCCTGCTGGACCTACGACGGCATCGTGCTGAGCGCGGGGGGGAAGCCCGTCTTCCTGGAGACCAGGATGGAGGAGGGCTTCAGGGTGGATCCGGAGAGGGTGGAGGAGAAGCTCACCCCCAGGACCAGGCTCCTGGTCCTCAACTCCCCCTGCAACCCCACCGGTGCCGTGCTGGAGAGGGAGAACCTGAGGGCCCTGCTGGAGCTGGCCAGGGAGAGGGACCTCTGGATCCTCACGGACGAGATCTACGACAGGCTGGTCTACGAGGGGGAGAGCCCCAGCCTACTCTCCCTCTCCGGCTCCCTGGAGGGGATCGTGTACATCAACGGCTTCTCCAAGACCTACGCCATGACGGGCTGGAGGCTGGGGTATGCCGTGGCCCCCAGGGAGCTGGTGGCGGAGATGAACAAGATCCAGCAGGCCTCCACCTCCTGCGTCCCCGGCTTCGTGCAGGTGGCGGGGCTGGAGGCCCTGAGGGGCCCCCAGGACTTCGTGGAGAGGATGAGGGAGGAGTTCAGGAGGAGGAGGGACTTCCTGGTCAGGGGGCTCTCCTCCCTGGGCCTGAGGTGCCTTCCCCCGAGGGGGGCCTTCTACGCCTTCCCCCGCCTCCCGGAGGGATGGGGGGACTCCACCCGCTTCTGCGAGCTCCTGCTGGAGGAGGCCGGGATAGCCTCCGTGCCGGGGGCGGGCTTCGGGCCCTTCGGGGAGGGCCACGTCAGGTTCAGCTTCGCCTGCTCCCTGGAGGTCCTGCGGGAGACCCTGGAGGGGCTCAGGGGCTTCCTGGAGGCTCATAGGGGCGGGTGAGGAGCTCCCTGATCCTCCTGGCCTTGACCTCCCCTATCCCCCTCACCTCCCTGAGCTCCCCCTCGGAGGCCCTCATCACCCCCTCCACCGTCCCGAAGCGCCTCAGGAGCCTCTCCGCCAGAACGGAGGAGACCCCAGGAAGCCCCTCCACCACGAACCTCTGCTGCAGGGGAAGGGGGAGCCCTCCCCTCTTGGTCCTCAGCCTGGGGGGCCCCACGCCCTCCTTCCTCTCCCTCCTGGCCAGGAGCCAGAGGAGGGTGGCGGTCTGGGAGCCGTCCCTGCTCCTGAGCACCGGAATGCCCAGGTCCATCACCAGGTGGAGGAGGGCCCCCTGCACGGCGTGGGGATGGAGCTTCCCCAGCTCCTCCGGATCCTCCTCCCCCTCCAGGATGAGGAGGGGCCTCTCGTACCTCTCCCTGAGCCTCCTGGCCTGATCCTCCAGCCTCCCGTCCACCACGGACCTGACGAAGTCCCTCACGCTCTTCCTCTCCACCGCCACCCTCTCGCTGAGCACGAAGTCCCCCACCTCCAGCCTACCCACCTCCAGCTCCACCCCCCTCTCCCTCAGCCCCCTCTCCACCGCTCCCCCGAGCTCCTGGCAGTCCACCAGGATCCTCAGCCCTCCCTCCCTCCGAAGAACCCCTCCAGCCTTTCCCGTATTCTCCCCTCCTCCACCCTCTCCATCCTCTCCTCCATCCATCCCGGAAGGCTTTTCCTCACGAAGGGGGAGGCCACCCTCTCGTCCAGGAACACGATGGCCGCGCGGTCGGAGAGGAGCCTGTGGGCCCTGCCCGCGGCCTGGGCCAGCCTGCGGTGGGCGGGGAGGTAGTACCCGTACCTCCTCCCCAGCCCGGGGAACTGGGCCTCCCAGTACTCCACCGTCCTCTCCAGGCGCCCGCTGGGAGGGGCGTAGGGTATCCCCACCGCCACCACCGAGTCCATCTGGTGCCCCGGGAAATCTCCCCCCTCCGCGTTCCTCCCGCCCATCACCCCCAGCAGGACCGCTCCCCCCCTCTCCGCCCAGGACTTGAACTCCCTTATCCTCCTGTCGTTCTCCTCCGAGGAGCTCTCCCTCTCCTCCACCAGGAGGGGCTTGGTGAGGGCCTCCCGGAGGCCGGCCTCCAGGAGACCCTGCAGGACCTCGTAGCTGGCCGCGAAGACCCCCACGTTCCCCGGGGTGGCGGCCTCCACCTCCAGGAGGGCCCTCACCATCCTGCGGTACATGTCCGGGCCCCTCTCCCGCTCCCTGGTGGTGACCCCCCTCACCACCAGCACCAGCACGTTCTGCGGGGGGAAGGGGGAGGAGCACCTGAGCTTGAGGGAGGAGGGAAGGCCCACCACGTTCGCGTAGGCCTCCAGGGGGGAGAGGGTGCCGGAGACGCAGATCACCGCCCCGGCCTCCCTCCAGAGGGGGAGGGTGAGGGACCTGGGGTCGAGGGCCTGCACCTCCACCACCGGCGCCCCCCCCTGCACCGAGATCACCCTCATGAAGTCCCTCCTTCCCCTCGTCTCCTCCACCCGAAGGAGGAACCTCCCCGCCGCCCGCAGGTGGGAACGGGGGGCCCTCCCCTCCCTCACCCTCAGGAGCACCATCTCCTCCCCCGCCTCCAGCAGGTGCTCCCCCGCCCCCTCCACCCCTCCCAGCCTCCCCTCCAGCCTCTCCTCCAGCTCCCCCTCCCCCAGCACCCTCTCCTCCCCCTCCGCCAGGCCCCGCGCCAGCTCCTCCAGCACCTCCTCCATCCCGGAGCAGAGCTCCGCTGCCCTTTCGTCCTCAAGCTCCTCCGCCTCCCTTTCCGCCCTGGAGAGGGAGCCCAGGCCGAGCCTCTCGCTGGCCAGCTCCACCGCCAGCTCGGGGAGGTTGTGGGCCTCGTCGAAGACCAGCACCAGCCGGGAGAGGTCCTCCCCCAGCCCCTTCAGGAAGGGTGGGCGGATGGAGGGGTCCAGGAGGTAGAGGTAGCTGCAGGCCACCACCCTCATGCCGGGCATCAGGCCCCTGGAGAGCTCGTAGGGGCAGACCCCCTCCTCCCCGCACCTCCTCAGCAGCTCCCCCGCCGTCACCTGCTTCCCCCAGAACTCCGAGAGCAGGTCCTCCCCCCTCCTCCCCCACCTGAGGAAGAACTCGCACCTCCTCTCCCTCCTCAGGACGGTGCACACGTGGGCCGCCTCCCCCGCCCCCGAGGTGAACCTCCGGAGGAGGGGATGGAGGCACATCTCCCTCCTGCCCCTCAGAGACATGCCGGGAGCGTCCAGGCGGGAGGAAAGGAACCTGAGCTCCTCCACCACCCTGTCCAGCTGGGCGTGCGTCCTGGAGCAGTAGATCAGCCTGGAGCCCTCCCTCCCGGGGGAGGAGAGGATCCCGCAGAGGAGGGCCACCGTCTTCCCCATCCCCGTGGGCCCCTCCGCCACCAGGGGCAGGCCCTCCTCCAGGGCCCTCCTGACCGAGAGCATGAGCTCCAGCTGGGGCTTCCTGATCTCCCGGTAGGGGAAGATCCTGAGCAGCTCGGGGGGCTCCCTCAGAGGGCCAGGTTGTAGACCAGAATCCATACCAGCAGCCAGCAGGCCAGGAAGGACCAGAAGCCCAGCTTGAGGGCCCTCAGGGGGGACCAGCCCTCGGGGAACTGGGAGGGGGGAAGCCTCAGGAGGGTGGGGGTGAGCCTGTAGGCCAGGAGGAAGAGGAGGAGGAAGAGGAGGAGGGCGGGGAGGGGGGAGTCCAGGCTGGCCGAGAGGAGGCCCGAGCCCGCCCCCGCCAGGGCCCCGAAGAGCATGAAGGGCAGGGAAGCCTTGCTCTTGAACTCCAACCTCCCACCCTCGGCTATTGGGAGGGAGGACTAAAAAGGTTCCACCCGGCCTCCACCAGCACCAGCTCCTCGAAGAAGAACCTGAGCCTCCCCAGGATCCTCGCCTCCAGCCCCCCCTCCCCCAGCCTCCTCAGGCTCTCCTCCACCCCCGAGAGGGAGGACTGGACGAAGAGGGCCCTCCCCCCGGGTGAGAGGTGAAGGGGGAGCTCGGAGAGGAAGGGGTCCAGCACCCCCCTGCCGCTCCTCCCCCCGCTCCAGCGGGGGTCCCCCTCCCCCTCCTCCGGTAGGTAGGGTGGGTTGAAGAGGATCAGGTCGAAGGTGGAGGAACCCACGGGGGAGAAGAGCTCCCCCCTCCTGAGCTCCACCCTCTCCCCCACCCCGTGCCTCCAGGCGTTCAGCCAGGCGCAGCGGAGGGCAGCCTCGCTCACGTCGGTGGCCACCACCCTCCCCCCCTGCTCAGCCGCCAGCACGGCCAGGATCCCGCACCCCGTCCCCAGCTCCAGCACCCTCTCCCCCTCCTTCACCTCCAGGTGGTCGGCCAGCAGGAAGGTGTCCTCGGCGGGCTCGTACACCCCCGGGAGGACCAGGAACTCCCTTCCCCGGTAGAAGACCCTCATCTCCGGAAGGTGGAGGAGGGGAAGATAAGGCTAGAGGATGAGCCTGGCGGAGAGGACCAGGCTGCACATCCCCAGCACGTCACAGAGGGAGGTGATGACGGGGCCCGTCACGTTGTCCGGGTCCAGTCCCCTGGCGAAGGAGAAGAGGGCGAGGAGGGTGGAGGAGAGGATCACGGCGGGGGTGAGGAGGAGTCCGCTCACCAGCATCACCAGGGCGTACTTCGCCGAGCCTCCCACCGCCAGCAGGTACAGCAGGAGGAAGAGGGAGGTGGCCGCGTACATGACCAGGCTGGAGAGGGAGAGGGCCTTCAGGTTGAAGTAGAGCTCCCTCCTCTGCCCCCTGGCTATGGTCCCCAGGTGGAGGGCCGAGCTGAGCCTAGCCCCCAGGATGGACCCCACGTTCCCCGATATGTCGTTGATGACGGGCACCATGAAGAGGAGGAAGGAGAAGGTGGTGAGGAAGCCCAGGTTGGACTCCGCCAGAAGGCCGGAGAAGGTGGAGATGATGGCGCAGGCCAACAGGATGAAGTAGCTCTCCGCCACCGTCCTCCAGAAGCGCATCCCCTCACCCCCACCAGAGGACCGCCAGGTAGATGCAGAGGATGGTGATGATGTCCCCGGCGGTGGTCATCACGGGGCCCGTCACGGTGTCCGGGTCCCACCCCCTCCTGAAGGCCTGGAAGGCCACCAGGATGGTCAGGAAGGTTATGAGCACCCCCGCCAGCATCCCGGAGACCGCGGCTATCCAGAGGAGGGAGAGGAGGTGGAAGGAGAGCCCCAGGGAGCCCCTGATCAGGAGGGAGACCAGCACCACCGTGACGGAGCCCACCACGCTCAGGAAGAGGGAGGCCAGGGCGTTCCCCACCAGCTCCCAGCTCCGGGAGAAGCGGGGCTTCAGGGTTCCCAGGTGGAGGGCGGTGCCCAGCCTCGAGCCCAGGGCGCATCCTATGTTGCCCCTCAGGTCCACCAGGGGGGGCACCACCGTGAGGAGACCGGGCAGGGCGCGGAACCTCTCCTTCATCCCCTCCAGCACCGAGCCGGACCCGAAGTCGGCCAGGGCGCAGAGGAGCAGGACCGAAAGACTCTGGAGCAGCAGGGCCTTCAGGGCCTTCTCCACCCTCCCACCGAAAACTCCTCTCCAGCCCTCCTTAAAGGTTGAACCCAGCGCTTCCGATAGATTAAAAAGGAGGCAGAAGAGGAAGAAAACGGGATAAAAATGAAGGTCGGAAAGGAACTGATAGGACCGGCGGCCTTCTACATCGGACTGCTGATAGCGTTGGTGGCAGCGGTAGCCATAGACCCGTCCGGAAAGCTGTACGGGGTGCTGGCGGTGCTGGGGATCATCGTGGCCCTCCTCAACATCACCGCCGAGGAGGTCAACATGTTCATGATAAGCTCGATAGCCTTCATCGTCTCCGCCCTGGGGATGTGGCAGCTGATCGAAGCGACCGGGGTGCACCTGGCCGACGAGTGGACCAGGCTGGCGGCGAACATCACGGTTCTGCTGGGCGCCGGAGTGGTGATCATAGCCCTCAAGGCCATCTACCAGCTGGCCAAGAGCAGGTAAGGAGCCCGGTTACCCTTCTTTTTTTTTATTTTTTTCCAGCCAACTGGAGGATTCAGCCCTGGGCTTAAGCCACCGGTCCAGGACCCCCGTGGGGGCCGAACCAGGGGTCCCCGAGCTGCCCCCCGGATCACCTGCCCATCGCTTCACCGGAGGGAGTCCCTCGGGAAACCCTGTCAAAGAGCCCCGGGCGGGAATTGAACCCGCGACCTCGCGCTCTTCGTGCGGGCATACCAAGCGCGCGCTCTGACCGGCTGAGCTACCGGGGCCATCCTACCTCGACTCCCAGGCTAAAAAAACCCGCGGGAGTTGGGTGATCGCCGGAAAGGGGGGCTTTTCCCTTTTGTTTCATATGAAACGAGAAAGAAATAAAAAAGGAGGGGGGGAGGATGGGGGATGGCGGGAAAGGCGGCGGTTCTTCCGGCCGTGCTCGTGGCGGTCCTCCTCGCCGCGGGCTACCTGGGTTACCGGGCCGGATCGAAGACCCTGGTGACCCCTGAGAGCACCCTCACGGTGGTGGACGACTCGGGGAAGTACGTGGAGGTCCCCCGGCCCGTGAGGAGCCTGGCCGTGCTCCACAGCGACGCGGGGGAGATCCTGTGCGCCCTGGGGGCGGAGAACCTGGTGGTGGGGGTGAGTCCCACCACCAAGGCCAAGCTGTCCCCCAAGTTCGACAACGTCAGCGAGGTGGGCAGCTGTTCCTCCCCCAACTACGAGAAGATAGTGGAGCTGCGCCCTGACGTGGTGATCACCTACAGCGGGAGCACGGGCTCGGAGGAGCAGCTGAGGAGCAGGCTGGAGCCCCTGGGCATCAGGGTCCTCTGCCTGGACGCCTACAAGCTGGAGCTCATCCCCAAGGACATAAGGCTGCTGGGGCTGATGCTGGGGAGGGAGGAGAGGGCGGAGGAGTACGCCAAGTTCTTCGAGAACCTGGTCGGGCTCATCGAGAACCGGGTCTCCGGCCTGCCCGCCGAGAACAGGGTGCGCGTCTACCTTGAGGGGCACAAGGACTACCAGACGGCCTCCTACGGCACCATGGGGCACAGCATCATCACCGCGGCGGGGGGTCTGAACCTGGCCGCCGGGGAGCCCGTCCCCTATCCCATCATCTCCTCCGAGTGGGTGCTGGAGAAGGACCCGGACGTCATCCTCAAGAACGCCGGGAGCAAGGTCCTCCCCAGCGGGGGAAGGGGCCTGACCGATCCCGGTCCCCTCCGGCAGGTCAGGGAGGCCCTCCTGAGCAGGCCAGGATGGTCGGAGCTGAAGGCGGTGAGGGAGAACAGGGTCTACGTGGTGAGCTGGGACCTCTGGGGGGGAGGCTCCCAGATCATCACCCTATGTCACGCCGCCAGGTGGTTCTATCCCTCCCTCTTCCAGGACCTGGATCCTCTCCCCCTGCACCGGCAGCTGGTGGAGAACTTCTGGGGCCTTGAGTACCGGGGAGTGTTCACCTACCCATGAGGGGAAAGGCCCTCAGGCTGTACAGGGGCTTCGTCCGCCGGAAGGTGTGGGTGATCCTCTCCCTCCTTCTCCTCCTCTTCCTCCTCTCCCTCCTCTCCCTCTCCCTGGGGGCGGCAAGGCTGGGCCCGGGCGAGGTCTGGCGGGCCTTCTTCTCCAGGTTCCTCCCCCTCTCCCCTCCCGATCGGCTCTCGGAGGTCATCGTCTGGGAGCTCAGGGTGCCCAGGGTCCTCCTGGCCGTGCTCGCCGGGGCGGGGCTGGCCCTGGCCGGTGCCGTGAGCCAGGGGCTGCTGCGCAACCCCCTGGCCAGTCCCTACACCCTCGGCATCTCCTCCGCGGCGGGCTTCGGGGCCTCCCTGGCCCTGGTGCTGGGGCTGGGGGTGGTGGGGGGTGAGTACCTGGTGGTGGCCAACGCCTTCTGCTTCGCCCTGCTGGCCACCCTGCTGGTGTGGGCCCTCGGCCTGAAGAAGGGGATGAGCCCGGAGAGCGTCATCCTGGCCGGCATAGCCGTCATGTACCTCTTCTCCTCCCTCACCTCCATCCTCCAGTACGCGGCCGAGCCCAGGGCCCTGCAGGGGGTGGTCTTCTGGCTGATGGGGGGCCTCCACACGGCCACCTGGGAGGGGGTCCTGCCGGTGCTGGTCCTCCTCCTGCTCTGCTCTCCCCCCCTCCTGGGCTCGTCCTGGGACCTCAACGCCATAGCGGTGGGGGACGAGACGGCCAGAAGCCTGGGCGTGAACGTGAAAAGGGTCAGGGGGATGGGGCTGGTCCTGCTCTCCCTCCTCACCGCCGGCATCGTCTCCTTCACCGGGACCATCGGCTTCATCGGCCTGGTCTCCCCCCACCTGGCCAGGATGCTGGTGGGGGGGGACCACCGCTTCCTCCTCCCCTGCTCCTGCCTGGTGGGGGCCCTCCTGCTGCTGGGGGCCGACACGCTGGCCAGAACCCTCCTGGCCCCCACCGAAATCCCCGTGGGTGCCATAACCTCCCTCCTGGGCATCCCCTTCTTCCTCCACCTGCTCCTCAGGAAGAGGAGGGACTACTGGCCATGAAGATGGAGGCGAGGGGGGTCCACTTCAGCTACGGAAGCCTGCTGGCCCTCAGGGGGGTGACGCTGGGGGCGGAGGAGGGGGAGGTGGTGAGCCTGGTGGGTCCCAACGGCTCCGGGAAGACCACCCTCCTCCGGTGCCTGGACGGGATCCTCAGGCCCCAGAGGGGGTCCATCCTCCTGGACGGAAGGGAGCTGGCCCGGATCGATCCCCGGGAGCTCTCCAGGAGGGTGGGGTATCTCCCCCAGGGCTCCCCCTCCTCCTTCCCCCTCACCGTCTTCGACACCGTGCTCCTGGGAAGGAGGCCCCACCTGGGCTGGAGGGTGGGGGAGAGGGATCTGAGGGTGGTCTCCGGGCTCCTGGAGGAGATGGGGATGGAGGGGCTGGCCCTGAGGCACTTCGGGGAGCTGAGCGGGGGGGAGAGGCAGAAGGTTCTGCTGGCCAGGCTGCTGGCCCAGGAGCCGGAGGTCCTGCTGCTGGACGAGCCCACCGCCCATCTGGACCTCAGGCACCAGCTGGAGATCCTGGGCCTCCTGAGGAGGAAGGCCGGGGAGAGGGGGATCACCGTCGTGATGGCGCTGCACGACCTCAACCTGGCCTCGGGCTTCTCGGACAGGGTCGTGCTGCTGCACAGGGGCAGGGTGCTGGCCTCGGGGAGGCCGGGATCCGTGCTCACCCCCTCCCGCCTGGAGAGGGTCTACGGGGTCAGGGTCAGGAGGATGGGGGGGAAGGGCAGGCCCTATCTGCTGCCCCTGCGCCCCTCCTGAGGAGACCAAACCTTAAGTAAAGAGAGCGGGTAAAGTAATTCAATGACCGGCCTGAGGGAGCTGAGGGTGGTCAACCTGACGGAGAAGGATCTTCGGGAGGTCATGGAGATAGGGTACAGGTGCTTCCCCGACCCCTATCCCCTGACCCTGCTGGAGCAGCTCTACAAGAGCGACCCCTCGGGCTTCCTGGGCGTGAGGATGAACGGGAAGCTGGTGGGGTACCTGATCTGCACCATGAGGTGGGGAGGGGTGGGGCACATCCTCTCCATAGCCGTGGACCCCCAGTACAGGAGGAGGGGAGTGGGGAGGGCCCTCATCCTCAAGGCCCTGGAGAGACTGAGGAAGGAGGGGGCTACGTGCGTGAGGCTGGAGGCCAGGAAGAGCAACCTGGGGGCCAGGGCCTTCTACTCCACCCTCGGATTCAAAGAAGAGAGAGAGCTCCCCCACTACTACGAGGACGGGGAGGCCGCCGTGCTCATGTGGTATACCTACCCCACCTGAGCTAGCGCCCGCCCTCGAGATCCCTGAGCGTGAGCACGCGCAGGCCGGGGGGAACCCTCTCCACCCTGGACTGTACTCCCACCAGGTTCTTCACCCCACGCCCGGAGGCCAGCTCCGCCATCTCCTGGGTGATGATGCCGTCCAGCACCACCGTGTGCACCCCTTCCACCCGTGCCAGCCTCTCCTTCAGGTCCCTCACGGGAAGCTCCTCGATCTTCTCCAGGTCCTGGTTCAGCAGCTGGGCCTTCAGCGAGCCCGCCATGGCCTGCAGCAGCTCCTTGAGCCTGGAGAGCTCCGTCCTCTTCTCCTCCGGTACCCTCTCCGTCCTCTCGGGTCTCCTCTGGCCCCTGAACTCCTCCAGCGGGACCTTGTTCCTCAGCGCCTTGAGCACCTCCTTCCTCGTCAGCTCCTCCACGCTCTTCCCGTTGGGGGGTCTGGCCACGTAGTCTATCTTCACCAGCTGCATCAGCTCCTTCAGGATCAGATCCCCTCCCCTGTCGCTGTCCAGGAAGGCCGTCACCGTCTTGTTCTTGCATAGCTCCACCACCGCCTTGGGCACGCTCGTTCCCTCCACCGCGAGGGCGTTGCGGATGCCGGCCCTGAGCAGGTTCAGGACGTCCGCCCTCCCCTCCACCAGGATGACGGCATCCGAGTCCAGCACCCCCGGACCGGCGGGGAGACCCTGGTACTCTATGAGCTCCTCCACCCTAAGGTTCTCCTTGACCTGCTCCGAGAGCTCCTGGCTCTCCGGGGTCTCCAGCTCCATCTTGGAGAGGATCTCCTTGGCGCGCTCCACGATGTACTTGCGCTTGGCCTCCCTCACGTCCTCTATCTTCTCCGTCTTTATCCTGGCCTCGCAGGGACCCACCCTGTCCACCGTCTCCAGCGCCGCCGCTATGATGGCGGTCTCCACCTTGTCCAGGCTGGAGGGTATGAGGATGGTGCCCGTGGACTTCCCCTGGTTGGTGCTGAGCTCCACCTTGATCCTCCCTATCCTGCCCGACTTCAGCAGCTCCCTGAGATCCAGGTCCTCTCCCAGAAGACCCTCCACCTGTCCGAAGATGGCTCCCACCACGTCCGGACGCTCCACCACCCCGTTGACCTCCATGCGGGCGTGGATCAGATACTTCACTGCTCCAAACTCATCCTTCACGCTCTCACCCTCCTTTTTGGCCGCATTTTCCTTTACCAGCTCTTTGAGAGATTTTTCCTCCAATCGCTCACCAGAAGGTTTTTCTGGTTCGAACTGCCCCTCGCGGGGCTTCCTGCTTCAAAGACGACCCCCAGGGGCGCACCCCTGGAGGGTAGCGTCTCCACAGGCTTAACTTCGGGCCGTTCCAGCCCTACCCGTTTCTCCTCTCCCCCCTTCCCCCTATAAATACTTTGACCTATCCCCTGTCCAGCCCGAAGAGGCTGACGCTCACCACGCTCATGGCCGGGAAGCCCCCCAGGTTGTGGGTGAGCCCCAGCCTGGGATCCCTGAGCTGCCTGGGCCCCGCCTTCCCCTGAAGCTGCTTGTAGACCTCGTAGACCATCCTAAGGCCGGAGGCCCCTATGGGGTGGCCGAAGCACTTCAGCCCCCCGTCGGGCTGGCAGGGTATCTCCCCCTCCAGCTCAAAGAAGCCGGCCTCCACATCCTCCGCCGCCTTCCCCCGGGGAGAGATCCCCAGGTCCTCGTAGGTGACCAGCTCGGTGATGGAGAAGCAGTCGTGGACCTCCAGCAGGTCCAGCTCCCTGCGGGGATCCTCCACCCCCGCCTCCTGGTAGGCCCTCCTGGCCGCCCTAACCGTGGTCTCCACGTGGCACCCGTCCCACCGGTGGAGCAGCTCCTCCCCGGAGGAGGTGGCCACCTGCATGGCCTTCACGTAAACCGGATCCTCCCTGTACTCCCTGGCCCTCTCCGCCCTCACCACGATGGCCGCCGCCGCCCCGTCGCTCACCCCGCAGCAGTCGTAGAGGCCCAGGGGCCAGGCGATGATGGGGGCCTTCAGCACGTCCTCCACCCTGATCTCCCTCCTGAGGTGGGCCTTGGGGTTCCTGGCCCCGTTCCTGTGGCTCTTCACCGAGATCCTGGCCAGCACCTCCCTCCCCCTCTCCGGGCTCAGCCCGTAGGTTTCGAAGTACCTCACCGCCATCATGGCGAAGGCCCCCGGGGCCGTGACGTTGGGGAAGAGGATCCTGTTCCTGGAACCCATGGCGGAGCCGAACTCGGGCAGCCCCCCGTAGCCTATGTCCTTCAGCTTCTCCACCCCCAGGGCCAGGGCCACCTCGCAGGCCCCCGAGGCCACGGCGTAGCAGGCCGCCCTGAGGGCCTCCGAGCCCGTGGCGCAGAAGTTCTCCACCCTGGTCACGGGGATGAAGGGGAGCTTCAGGGAGACGGAGAGGGGAAGGGCGCTCTTCCCCGTGGAGACCTCATCGAAGCAGGTCCCCAGCCAGGCCATCTCTATGTCCTCCTTCTCCATCCCGGCATCCTCCAGGGCCTCCTGGAAGGCCTCCACGATCAGGTCCTCGTACCCGGCCTCCCACCTCTCCCCGAACCTGGTGCAGCCCATCCCCACGATGGCCACCTTGTCCCTAATCCCCATCCCTCACCTCCGGAACCGCCTTCCAGAAGTAGGCCACGATCCCCCTCACCGGGTCCGTGTACTTCCTCCTGAAGCTCATCCTCACCGGCATCCCCACCCTAAGCTCCCCCGCACCGCAGTCCGTGAAGTCGAACCAGAACCTCCCCCCTCCCTCGAAGTCCACTATCCCGTAGATGGCGGGACGGTCGACGGAGAAGGCCAGCATGTCCTCCGTGTAGCTGAAGATCCTCCCCCTCCTCTCCGAGAACCGGTAGGGCTCCAGCTCCGTCCCCCCGCACGCCACGCAGACCCTCTGGGGGGGGTACTGGGGGGTTCCGCAGGCCCTGCACCTGGAGCCCACCAGGCCCAGGATCGCCCTCCTCTCCCTCCAGGAAAGGGAAAGGGAGGTGGGCGCCACCTCCTCCCCCCTCATGCCCCTCTCCGCGGGCATCATCCCCCTCCAGGCCAGGTACTTCTCGTAGCTGTCCAGCTCCTTCCTCCTGCGCAGGGCCCTCTCCACCTTCCTCTCCCCCCTCCCGGTGACGGTGAGGAGGAGGGAATCGCTTCCCGCTCCGTAGCCCGCCACCACCACCCTACCCCCGGGCTCCGTCTCCTCCAGCGCGGCCGCCAGGAGGAGGAGGGGGTGGGCGGCCCCCGCGTTGCCCACCTGCTCGAAGAGGCTGGGCTGGACCTGCCCCTCGGAGAAGCCCAGCTCCCTCGCCAGCCTGGGCTGGTCCCTGGGGAAGAGGGGGGGAAGGGCCAGCCTGGAGACCTGCCCCGGGCTCAGGCCGTGCTGCTTCAGCAGGCCCTCCACCGAGGAACGCAGAAACCTGAGATAGCCCTCCTCCCTTATCCACCGGTCCTCCCAGGAGCGGGTGAAGGCCTCCCCCTCCACCCTCCAGTAGTCCGGGAAGTCCTGCGAGAGGGTGAAGGAGCCCTCCACCCTGGCCAGCCTCTCCTCCCCCACCAGCACGGCCGCGGCGGCGTCCCCGTACATGGCCTCCTGAAGGCTCCCCGCCCTGCCCATCCTGCAGTCGGAGGCCACCACCAGCACCCTCCTCCCCCCCTCCGCCTCCCTGAGGGCCGAGAGGAGGGCCCTCATCCCGGCCGCGGGTGAGCCCGTGAAGTCCGCCGTCTTGACCCCCTCCCCCAGGTCCAGGGCGGTGGCCAGGATGCCCGCGTTCATCCTCTCCGCGTAGGGAGGGGTGGTGGTGGCGAAGTAGACCGCCCCTATTCCCTCCCTTTCCTCCCCCAGGCAGTCCCTGGCGGCCTCCACCCCCATGGTGAGGCTGTCCTCATCCCAGTTGGCCACCGTTCTCTCGCCGGGGAGGAAGGCCGCGGGGTTGAGCCAGGAGGCCACCGCCTGGTAGAGGAGGGCCCTGTCCAGGCGGTACCTGGGGAGGTAGACCCCGCAGGAGGCTATCCCCGCCATCCTCCCCCCCTCCCGCTCGGAGCAAAAAAGCTTTTCACACCACCCCCTCCCTCCTCATCCCCTCTATCTCCTCCTCCCCGTACCCCAGCTCCCTGAGGATCTCCTCCGTGTGCTCCCCCAGCGAGGGGGCCCCCCTCCTCACCCTGAAGGGGGAGAGGGAGGACCTGAAGGGGAGGCCCAGCGTCCTCCTCCCCCCCTCCTCCACCACCATCCCCGTCTCCCGCACCTGGGGATCGGAGAGGACCTCCTCCAGGGAGTGGACGGGCGCCGCGGGCACGTCCGCCTCCGCCAGGATCCTGAACCACTCCTCCCTGGTCTTGGTCTGGAAGATTCTCCGGAAGTCCTCGAAGATCTCCTCCCTCTTTCCGGGGTCCCACTGGCTGTCCCCGTACTCCTCCCTCCCCAGCGCCCTGCACAGCCTCCTCCAGAAGGCCTCCTCAAGGCATCCCACGCTCAGGTACCCGCCGTCCGAGGTGCGGTAGACCGAGTAGCAGGGAAAGCGGCCCAGGAGGGGAAGGGTCTCCCCGCTCACCTCCCAGCCCCCCAGGTGAAGGGAGAGGGGGAGGGTGGCGAAGAAGAGGGAGGCGCCCAGGAGGGAGAGCTCGAGGTGCTGTCCCCTCCCCGTCCTCTCCCTCTGGAGGAGGGCGGAGAGGATGGCCACCGTGGCCAGCAGGCAGCCACCCACATCGGCTATCTGCACCCCGGGCACCACGGGCCTTCCCTCCCCGTCCCTGGTGAGGCCAAGGATGCCCCCCAGGGAGATATAGTTGAGGTCGTGGCCGGGGAGCCCGCGGTACGGGCCCTCCCTCCCGTAGCCCGAGATGGAGCAGTAGATGAGCCTTGGGTTCACCCGGCTGAGGTCCTGATAGCCCAGCCCCCACTCCTCCATCATCCCGGGCCTGAAGTTCTCCACCAGCACGTCGCTCCTCCCCACCAGCCTGAGCAGGACCTCCCTACCCCTCTCGGACCGAAGGTTCAGGGTGAGGCCCCTCTTGTTCCTGTGGATGGCGGAGAAGTACGGGGGGAGGGTGCGGGCGTAGTCCCCCCTCCCCGGCTCCTCCACCTTGATCACGTCCGCCCCGAGGTCGGCCAGGAGGGTGGTGAAGGGGAGGTACCTGGTGAGGTCCACTACCCTTATTCCCCGGAGCGCCTCCAGCCTACCACCTGAAGAGCTCCGGATGCTGGCGGGCCAGCTCGTAGTAGCCCATCGCTCCCGCCTCCGCCCTGGCCCTCTGCTCCTCCTGATCCAGCTCCTTCACCAGCTTGGCGGGAACACCCGCGAACATGGTGCCGGGAGGGACCTCCGTTCCCTCCCTGACCACCGAGCCCGCCGCGATGATCGAGTTCCTCCCTATCCTGGCCCCGTTCAGGATGACGGAGCCTATCCCCACCAGCACGTGGTCTTCCACCGTGGCCCCGTGGATCACCGCCCCGTGCCCCACCGTGACGTAGTCCCCCACCGAGACCTCCACGCTCATGTCCGTGTGGAGCACGCAGTTGTCCTGGATGCTGGTGAACCTCCCCACCCTCACCGGGTTCAGGTCCCCCCTCAGGACCGCCCCCGGCCAGACGCTGCTCCCCTCCCCCACCTCCACCTCCCCCACCAGGCAGGCCAGCGGGGAAACGAGGGCCGCGGAGTGAATCCTGGGCCTCTTCCCCCCGAACTCGTAGAGGGGCATCAAGAGTATTCCATCTGCCTCCTTAAACCTTCTCCCCCGACCAAGGTTAATAGCTCGGAGGAAAAAGGAGATGGTGCCCCGGTGGTGTAGCCCGGTCAATCATCCGGCCCTTTCGAGTGGTAAGCGGGGAAAGGCCGTGACGCGGGTTCAAATCCCGCCCGGGGCACCACCCAGTTCACCGAAGGGCTTCACGGTCCTCCGCGTACTCCCGAACAAAGATGGGATCCTTTCCTCGGGGCAATTCCAGGAGCTTCTCGTCTCATACGCCTTGCTCAACCGGAGGTTCTGTCCAACGAGCCTACCGCAAGGGATCTGGCTCGAAAATGGGGGACACGCAACCCCTCACCCCTCTTTTCAACATTCCGCGTCGCTAACCAGAGCACGTGAGGGGACTTATTTTTTGAAACCCAGAGTTTCAACCGTGGAAAGCGGAAGACTCGCCGCCCTGACAGGAGTTCTGCTGGGAGCGGCCCTGGGATTCCTCCTCTTCCTCCTCTTAACCCAGATGCTGCCCTCCCTCCTCTACCGGCCACCTCCCCTTCCCCCCACCGTGAGGGAGGAGAACGGCTACTACGTGGTCACGTACGAGTGGAGGTACCCGCCCGGGCTGAGGGGAAAGACCTGGAGGTACGAGTCCAGGATACCGAAGGAGGCCTACTGGTTCTTCCGCAACAGGCCCCGGGTCCACGACTACAAGGAGTACGTGGACAACCCGGCCGACGACCAGTGGATAGCCCACCTAGCCGGACTGCTGGAGAACGCGACCAGGGGGGAGGGATGGGACGGGCTGGAAAGGGTGGACTTCGTGCTGGCCTTCGTGCAGGGGTGGCCCTACACCTCCGACAGCGTGACCACCGGATACGACGAGTACCCCCGGTACCCGATAGAGACCATCGTGGACGGGGGAGGGGACTGCGAGGACACCTCCATCCTCTTCTCCTCCCTGATGAAGGCCATGGGTCACGGGGTGGTGCTCCTCCTGCTGGAGGAGGACCGGCACATGGCGGTGGGGGTGGAGATTCCCCAGAGCGTGGTGGAGGGGTGGAGCCGCGGCTATCCCCTGACCTACTACTCCTACGCCGGGAGGCTCTACGCCTACTGCGAGACCACCGGGGGAGGCTGGAGGGTGGGACAGAGGCCGGAGGGGCTCAGGAGCACCTCCGCCCGCCTCATCCCCGTGTGAGCCCGGAAGCCTCAAAAGAGGAGAGAGGAAAGGTAAAGGAATGCCCAAGGTGCTCACCTCCGTGGAGGACCACATCTTCCTCATCACCCTCAACCGCCCGGAGGTGATGAACTGCATCGACGGGGAGACCGCCAAGCTCCTCATGGAGGCCTGGCTGCGCTTCAGGGACGACGATGACCTCTTCGTGGCCATCATCACGGGGGCCGGGGACAAGAGCTTCTGCTCCGGGGCCGACCTGAAGAACATGGCCAGCCTCCTGGAGTTCGAGGGAAGGGAGATGGGCTTCCTGGGGTACAGCAGGGGCACCGATATCTTCAAGCCCATCATAGCCGCCATCAACGGGTACTGCTTCGCCGGGGGACTGGAGATAGCCTGCCTGGCCGACCTGAGGATCGCCTCGGAGAACGCGGAGTTCGGTTGCCTGGAGAGGAGGTGGAACGTACCCCTCATAGACGGGCTGACCCAGAGGCTCCCCAGGACCGTGGGGCTGGGGAGGGCCATGGAGCTCATCCTAACGGGAAAGAGGATCGACGCCTGGGAGGCCTACAGGATAGGGCTGGTGAACGAGGTGGTGCCGAGGGACAGGCTCCTGCCCAGGGCGAGGGAGATAGCCAGACAGCTCTGCGAGTACCCCCAGGGTGCCATGAGGGCGGACAAGAAGGCGGTGATGCTGGGGCTGGGAAGACCGCTGGAGGAGGGGCTGCGCCTGGAGAAGGAGGTGGGCGAGAAGGTCCTGGGCACCCACGACTTCTGGGAAGGGGTGAGGGCCTTCGCGGAAAAGAGGAAGCCCTCCTTCGACCACCGGTGAGGGGGAAGGAGGGGCTCAGGCCTGTGCGGGCTTAGGGGCATAACTTCTGGCCAGGCGACCCGCCGCCACCATGAGCACCAGGCCCACCACCAGCAGCCCTCCCCCGTAGGCCAGGGGCCAATCCGAGGCCTCGGCCTGGTAGATGGCCACTAGGGAGGCCAGGAGGAAGACGATGGCCAGCAGCAGAATCGCCAGCGCCTTCTTCGGAGGCCTCGCCTTCTCCATTTTTGCACCTCCTCTTCCGATCACCCTTTAAAAAGCTTTCCCGGTGCCGGTTTTCCTCGAGACGGTGTCGCCGGCGTTGCCCCTTCAGCGCAGCCTCTTGGAGAGGGGCTCGCCGCCCATCCCCACGCTGTCGGGCTCGTTCTCCTTGAGGAGGACCGTGAAGGCCTCCCTGGGGATCCCCGTGACCCTGTGCGCCACCTCCGTGAATCCCCTTATCAGCTCCTCCTTCTGCTCCCTGCTCAGCCTTCCCCCCTCGAACACTATCACGGGCATCCTCCTTCCGGTAGGGCAGGCATAAAAAGCCCCCCTCCCACTCTCCTCGATGGAGGAGGTGCGGAGGGACAAGGCTTACAGGCTCCTCCACCCCCGGCAGGTGGTGCTGGTCACCTGCGCGGAGGGGGGGAGGCCCAACGTCCTGACGGTGGCCTGGAGCACCCCCCTGTCCTTCGACCCCCCGCTGGTGGGGATCTCCATAGGGAAGAACCGGTACTCCCACGGGGTGATCTCCAGGACGAAGGAGTTCGCCATAAGCATCCCACCCTCCTCCCTCCTCGAGAAGGTGAAGGGGTGCGGGACCCTCTCGGGGAGGAAGGGGGACAAGTTCAGGGAGGTGGGGCTCACCCCCCTTCCCTCCCGCCGCCTGAGGGCCCCGGTGGTGAAGGAGGGGATAGCCCACCTGGAGTGCAGGGTGGTGAAGGAGGTGGAGGTGGGTGACCACACCCTCTTCGTGGGGGAGGTGGTGGAGGCCTACGCCGACGGGAGGCTCTTCGACGGGGAGAAGTTCGATCCCGAGGCCGCGGAGCTGATCTACCACCTGGGTGGGATGGACTTCCTCTTCCTGGGGAAGGGCTGGAGGAGGCCCGGGTAAGGTTTAAAGCCGAGCCGCGAAAGGGAGAACGTGAAAAGACCGCTCACCCTGCAGGACTTCTCCCGCCATCCCGGCCTCCTCCTGGCCACCTCCGGGCTGCTCCTCCTGGTGGGCTCCCTGGGCAGCTGGCACTCCTACTCCGCGGGTCCCCTCTCCCCGCACGCCAGCGGCTGGGACACCGGGCTGGGGAAGATCACCTTCTTCATCTCCCTGATCTTCCTCACCTCCGCGGCCCTGAACCTCGGTTACCTGGACCACCCCCTGCTCCACCGCCTCTTCCCCCTCCTGCCCGTCTCGGCGCTCTGCGGCTTCCTCTCCCTGGTGGCCTGCCTGGTGGGCTTCGACAGTTTCTCCCACCGCTCCTGGGGGCTCTACCTCAGCACCCTCGCCTCCCTCCTCTCCCTCTTCGCCGCCTACCGGGGCCTGCAGGCCGGTGGGTAGATGACCTCCTGCTCCGTCTGTGGGAAGCCCGTGGAAAGGGGGGTGAGGTGCAGCACCTGCGGGGCCACCCTCCACCGGGAGTGCGCCAAGAAGATCCTGGGGAAGTTCTACTGCAGGAAATGCTACAGGGAGGGCAGGAAGGAGGCCAGGTACGAGAGGATGCGCCAGTGGGGAGTACCGGGGAGAACTTAGCACATGCGAGCGGGAAACCCACACCCTTTAGGGGTGGGATGAAAGCGAGCTTTAAAAAGGCACATTGAAGAACAGAAAGGTGTGTAGAGGTGCTAGCCTATAGGTTCAGGCTTTACCCGTCGGGGGAACAGGAAAAAACGCTCCTCGAGATGCTTGAGGCGTGCAGGTTTGTTTACAACCAGACGCTCGAGTGGCTCAATAAGGGCGAATCCAACCTGTTCGAGCTGAAGCGGAGGCTCCCCAAGCTCAAGGAGGAAAACCCCTGGCTGAGGAAGGCCTACTCACAGTCCCTCCAGAACGAGGTCCTCAGGGTCTTCAAGAACCTGCGGGTTCTCTCGGCTTTGAAGCGGAACGGAAGGAAGGTCGGAAGGCTTCGCTTCAAAGGAAAGGGTTGGTTCAAATCTTTCGCTTACCCTCAGTTCGGCTTCAGGCTGGAGAGAGGGAAGCTGTTCCTCTCGAAAGTAGGAGCGGTTCCCATCAAGCTCCATAGAGAGATTGAGGGAAAGGTGAAAGGCGTCATCATCAAGCAGGAGCGTTCGGGGAAGTGGTTCGCCATCTTCCAAGTTGAAGATGAGCCTAAGCTTCTGCCCAAGACGGGTAGAGCAGTAGGCATAGATGTCGGGGTCAGGCACTTCCTGACGGATAGTGAAGGCAGGCAGGTCGAGAACCCGAGGTTCTACGAGAGGACGCTTGAACGGATGAGGAGGAGGCAGAGAGAGTTTTGCAGGAAGAAGAAGGGCTCGAAGAACAGGGAGAAGGCCAGAGTGAGGCTAGCTAAAGCATACGAGAAGCTGGTGAACCAGCGAAACGACTTCCTCCACAAGCTCTCCCGCTTCTACGTGGAAAACTACGACCTTATTGCCGTGGAGCGCCTGAACATCTCGGGGATGGCCAGGAACCGCCGTCTGGGCGGAAAGATCCTAGATGCCTCTTGGGGGAAGTTCCTCCGCATGCTCTCCTACAAGGCTGAGAGGGCTGGTAGGAGGGTGGTGGAGGTGGACCCGAGGGGTACTTCGCAGAACCTTCCAGAGGGGTTCGACAGGGACTACGTCGCGGCCTGTCGCATCCTCTCCCTAGGGCTGGGGCGGCCCGAAGTAACGCCTGTGGAGATGGGGCCCCTACTCTGCGTCCCGGCTTCCGCCGTGGTCGCAGGGCAAGCCCCGTCGCTGAATCAGGAAGCCCACACCCTTTAGGGGTGGGTAGCTCACCGCGCTCGTACGACCGGTTGCTTTCCCGAAGTTGATGGCCTTCAGGCCCTCGACCTAGCCATCGTCCGGCCGCCATAGGTCTGCATCAGGCAACGGTTGACAAGCCCCCCGAGCCACGATCTTCGTCTGTCTCCACCCGAGGGGGGAACCAGCCTCCTTCTGGGTTCGGTTGGATGCCTGACTCCCCCCCTCTGTTGCCTCTATATAGGAACCCTCCCCCCAGTGAAGATGATGGAGTTCGAGCAGCTGAAGGACAAGATCCTGACCCTCTTCAGGGAGGACCAGGAGTTCCGCTACGCCATAGCCGGTCTCCTGGGGTGGGAGGAGATCCTGCGCAGGCTGGACAGGCACGAAGAGGAGCTCTCCCGGCTCGGCAGGGAGACGGCGGAGCTCAGGAAGGAGACGACGGAACTCAGGAAGGAGATGACCAAGCTCAGGCAGGACATGATGGAAGGGTTCAGGAGGCACGACGAGGAGATAGCCGAGCTCAGGAGGGAAATGGCCAGGCTGCGCCAGGACATGACGGAGGGGTTCCAGCTCGTGCACCGGCAGCTCTCCGCCCTGGGGGCCAGGTGGGGTCTGATGAGCGAGAGGGCCTTCCGGGAGGGGCTGAGGGGGCTGCTGGAGAGGGAGCTGGGCCTCAGGGTGGAGAAGTGGGCGAGGATGGACAGGGAGGGGAGGGTCTTCGGCCACCCCGGGA
>Ga0080004_1128990_pt1 | contig 72677 bp, 67 predicted proteins | sample WasSprMetagenome_FD_69207 | JGI IMG/M metagenome (GOLD analysis project Ga0080004, IMG submission 69207) | Sulfidic aquatic microbial communities from Washburn Spring, Yellowstone National Park, USA - WS (SPADES assembly) (version 2) | ecosystem: Environmental > Aquatic > Thermal springs > Hot...
CCTCCCTCAACTTGTTCATTTCCTCCCTTAATTTAACCAGCTCCTCATCATGTCTTTTGAATCCGAGGAGCATGTTTTCCCCTAGTCGGTTCAAGTCTTCCCTCAGTTTGACGAGTTCCTCCTCATGTTTATCTAGTCGGCGAAGTATCTCTTCAAAGCCTAATAGCCCAACTACGGCGTAGCGGAAGTCTTTATCCTTCTCGAGGAGAGCTAGGAACTCTTCTTTTAAAGTCATATTTCCAACCATGATTATAATCTATTTTGGAAAATTAAAGCTTTCTTGCGTGCATATTTTCCTGCAATCTGTACAGTTTCGTTTTATTTAGCTTTGTAGGGCTATAAAACGTTAAAGAATGTTGTTAAAATACGCTATAAAAGCCGTCGCACGCATACATGCTTCACTTTTACACCATTTTTTAATGGAAAACTTTTTAAGTGGATACGTAACAAACTATAGAAAGACTATATGAGAGGATGAAGAAAATGAAGAAAACTTTAGTTTCAACATTGGCTATAGCAGTTTTCTTATTGGCTGCGTTGGGACCGGCATTATATACAAGGTCTGTTCAGGCAGATCCGACTGCATGGTATACAACTGTTAATGGAGTTTTGACAAGCGATTATTACTCGCTATACCCATTTGAGGCGAAAAGTATAGACTTTGGGCTCTCTCAATTTGGTGAAATGATAAACTATCCAGTCACTGCCGGCATAGGGGTTGGTTTACAATATCCTGGCTATGACAAAGTCTCTACATACGATCAGAAAAAGGGAACTTCTAGGGATCCGTTCGCTAATGAATATATTGATCCAAAGTTGTGGCTTAATGGTTGGCTTATCGAAATTAAGTATACGCATAGAACTCTAAGGGACCGCAAAGTTCTTGCAATGGCAATGTTCGCCGACATGACCGCTTATGGAGGAAATTGGATTGTGGGTCACTCGCCAGACTTTTCATTGGCGCCTCATGGAGGGAGAAAGACTACAGGTTACGCGGAAACAGAGCCTCTTCAAGTGTTATATGATGGCCCAAGAAGGTACGTTGCATTATCCGTAACACACCTTTACGATTGGTATGATAGCGACGGAGACAAAGTTGTTGATCATCCGGACGAAACATGGCCTCTGGTTGACGTGATGCTAACCTTTGTTTTCGACAAAGTTAAGAAGCAGGTCATCATTTACAAGGATATTAAACAGGTAATTTCAGGCAAGGAGCTTGATTCACCCCTTGACATACAGTTCAGCAATAGGGAAGAATGGGACCTAGGGCCGTATCCAGACTACAGCAGCTACGCCCACTTCTTCCACCAAGAGTTTGGCACATGCTATGGAGCAGAATGGCACACTGCACCTGGCATAATGCGCGAATGGATAGAAGAAGGCTACGCCCTTACACGTGTACCGACAGAAAAGGATGGATATGTAGGTCCGATAGCTGCAGGTTCAGTTAGGGTTTACGTAAACGGTGTGTTCAAGGAAGAAGGAACAGATTACGATATAAACTACGCTTCAGGAGCAATAACATGGCATATCCCGATAAAGTCAACTGACTGGGTTACTGTCATATACAAGCTATGGAAGGATGCAGATGACGATGGTTTGCCAGATGCGGGTGTTCCACACCTTTACGATGTTGCCCAGATCATTAGTAGCGATTTGAAGTATGTGGGCTGGAAAGCCTTCTGGCCTACACTCTCAGACTACAGCGTTGACGCATGGGGCAAAACCTTTGTTCCACTCATATGGGTTAATGATGCCGACATGGTACCGGCTACAAGCGAGCCGGACATACCCTTTGTAGTGGGAGAATGGGACTTCCAGCTTGGCCACGGATACCCAGCCCAATTCAGAGGAGTCGAAGTTGTCGGCTTAACAGACTACCATGATGCTCTAGACCCACAGATGACAGGGAGTCCCAAGGCGAAGCTTGATACGGAAGTTGAATACCAGTTGAACGAGGTTTTCAACCCATGGGACCTTGTTGACGCAGTACATAAGTATACAAAGCGCTGGGTACAATTCTACAATGTCACAGAAGAAGATGTTTTTTGGGCAGGATATGGCTACCCATTGATAATATGGCTTGATCAATCGCCAGTTTTGTACGAGCCAGTTTGGGAAGACTACAAAGGCTTCAGCGAAAAAGTCCTTTGGGGCGGAGCCCTCAAAAAACCAAAAAGGTCAGTGTACACGGCATACGACTACGAACTATACACGAAGACTGATGGAACAGGCTACATTTGGATTCCAGCCTCGAAAGTGCCAGCAGCCGGAACGGTGATAAAAATACTATACTCAACAGATACATTTTACAGAAGCTTTGACTACTACACATTCTACTTTGAGAAGAACGGCACCACAAGCGTAGGCAGTTACAATTTCTCAGATATCCATTCATGGAATGATTGGCTGGGTGCGACCCACAAGTTTGATATCGAGGCTGAATACCTTGTAACGCTTGTTGGTACACCAGCACCAGGCGCAAGCTTCAAAATCTCTGGAACGCTTGACTTTTACGCAGAAGACATAAAAGTGTTTAAGGAAGACACAGCGGAAATAGGCTGCTACAAACTCTGGGGTGGTGCGAATAAGTGGCACCACGAAGAAGCTGATAATACTTTTGACATAGACTTCTACCTCTTTGACCTAAGCTGGTTCATAACGCCACCACCGGGAGAAGACCTACACATAGAATGGGCCCACATAGATGTGGACTACACCATAACCATAAACTATAATGGAACTCACTACAACACTACAGCAACATTCAACATCAACGGAATAGGCTTGCCAGATCCCTACGGCGTATGGGATCCGCTATATGTTGAGCGTATTCCAGGACGCTACGAGTGGACAATTGTTGGAAGAGACTCTAAACCAGTAGACTCAATAGGCGCTTCATTGGTTACAGCTGCCTTCAAGAATAAACAGGTTGAAATTGGAAATGCAGGTTTAGACATGCAATATCTCGAATATGACATACAGAGTGTGCCAAATGTTATGGCCAAATTTGGAACCAAAAATGCGTGGGCTGACTACTATGGAGGAAGCAAAGTTACGCTGCTTACAACATCAACTCCCGGCACAAGATCAGCGCTTGTAGACGACTGGTGTACGCAATGGCCTGTGGCAAGCTCAAACATGATAACTGTTGGCGGTCCAAAGGTTAACGTTCTGACAGACTACCTGAATGACTTTGCAGAAGCATACTACGGAACATGGGACTTCAGTACGAATACTGGCTACGGATACTATGGTAAAGGCGCAATTAACGCCCTTTCATGCTGGAGCAAAAACTACTACTACTCAACAAACGAGACAGGCTACGCTGTAATCTCAACATACAAGGACTTAAACGGCACAGTAATATTCTCAATATGGGGTGTATGGGGCAGAGACACCTTCTACGCAGCGAAATGGTTCCATGAAGAAGGCATATACGAAATGCAAGGCTTTCCACCGTGCGTAACAAGCATAATACTTAAAATCGATTACACAGATCCAAAGCACCCGACAGTAGAACCAGTGGAAATGTTAGGAACGATAAGCGAATTGATATTGCACCCTGACCCATAATTCGCCCCTCCTTTTTCTATTTTCCAATCCTTTTTATCAAATATTTTAACCACGTGCACATTATGTATTTAAAATGGGGTTAGGCTGGAAAGATGGGAGTATCAATAATAATGCCTACCTACAATAGAAGTTTCACAGTTCCAACAGCGTTAAACTCGATAATTTCTCAAACATATAAAGAATGGGAACTTCTCTTAATAGACGATGGGTCCATAGATAACACAGAAGAGGTTGTTCAAAAATACGTGGAGAAAGATTGTAGAATAAAATACTTTAAGATTCAACATAAAGGTTCACCTTACGCATGGAACCTTGGAATAGCAAGGGCTAATAACGATTTTATATTCTTCATAGGCGACGACTGCAAACTCCACAAAAACTGTTTAGAAAATCTTGTTAAAACAGCGAATAAGCTTTCCAAAAAGAACTTTGGAGCTATAGCTCCAAGATTGCTATACGTGAAAAATTTAAACTTGATTAAAAAAGAAGAGGAAGCCTTCAAAGGAAAAGTCTATGCTTATATAGATTTAATAAGTGGAGACATAGTCGGTTCATTTAATGCTTACGCAGAAAAAACACTTGAAGTCCAAATAGTGCATGGATACTCATTAACAAGGAAAAAGGTGCTCGAAGAAGTCGGCGGATTCGACCAGAAAACATATAAAGGAAACTTTTACCGGGAAGAAACCGATTTATGGCTTCGAATAAGACGGAGAGGATACAAACTTTATTATGAGCCGAAAGCAAAAATCTACTGTCAAAAGAGCCTGATAAAAGGTGGACAATGGTCAAACGTTGGAGGGAACCCATTAACCTACGAATACTACGTGCTCCGCAACCATAATCAGTTCCTTAAAAAATTTTATGGAAAAAGAAGATTTTTTATGCTTCCAGCATTTCTAGTTAGAAGATTATATGTAGGGTTGCTGCAGCTCTATGCGTACGCAAAGCCAAACTAAAACTTTCACAGCTAAAATAAAAGATATTTTTTGGAAACAAAAAGGTAAACTGGAAAATTTTTCACTATTTATTCGCAACAGAAAAATCCTTTTCCCGCTAATTTTAGGCGCAGCCATCCGCTTCTCAGCAGCCCCATTCACTGAGCAAAGGTGGGACATGTACATTTGGCGTCTCAACCAGGCCTTCGTGTATCACTATCGCATTAACCCCTTCTGGCCAACGCAAGCTTTAGAATTCGCTTGGGGCTACCCGCCTTTATGGCTTCTCACACTTCTACTAGTTTATCCATTTTACATAATCCTTTTTCCAACATCTTATCCACAAGAGGTCAGCCTCCTCTGGAACCCCTACAACAGCATTACAGACCCACAGCAAAGAATGGCAACTTATTTCGAATCCTATTGGCGTTTTCTACCGCCCCCTCAAGGGAACGTGCAAGGATTAAATCTTCCAATCCTAGACCTGATAATCAAAACACCAATAATTATCAGCGACTTAATCGTGGCGCTAATTCTCTATAAAATAGTAGCATCACTTTCCAACGAGAAAAATGCAAAATATGCGTATCTGGCATGGCTTTTCAACCCTTTCGTTATATGGATATCCTCTGTATGGGGAATGTTCGACTCAATTCCAACCCTTTTCATGCTACTATCAATTTACTATTTAACCAAAAACAATTTTTACAAGTCAGCTATAATGTTAGCCACATCAACACTATTCAAACTTTACCCAGCGCTTTTCATTCCAATATTTACGTTAATCGTCTTTAAAAAGAGGAGGAAATTTAAAGAGGCAATAAAGTTCTTCCTAATTTCAATTGGTATAATTTTTTCGGTTATTTTTGTAACATATTTGGCTTTTGCCTTTTACGCTGGACAGGAACCGCTTAGCCTATCGATAAAATTGACATACAATATTTTTGTCAAGAGAGCCTCACCAGACTGGGAAGGCCGAAACATAATTGCAGGCTTAACTCCACTATATTTTTTAAGCGACAAAATCGGAGCAACAAACATTCCATTATCACCCCTCCTCATTTCAATAGCTTTAGCTTTAACTTTAATTAGGCTTGGTCGACAGAAAGAATTAACAACAGAAGATATTCTCTCATATGCTACAGCAGCGCATTTCATAATCTACTTAACCTACACCGTAGTAAACCCGCAATATTTCATATGGGTTTTACCGCTAATATTAATTTTAGCCGCGGAGAAAAACGCAAAGCTGAAATATTTATATTGGGCAGTCAGCATCGTACCGCTTTCAGTAATATTCTGCTCCTATGACTTATCTTACTTTTTTTCTCCATACTTTGTTAGCGGCTATTTAAAAATTTGCATTTCGCCAGAGTATTTTACAGAGTCTGTCGCACTTGCTATATTTTACATTGCCTGTATAAAACTAGCCTTTATAAGGAAAAGCTCGAATCAGAAAACCTCCAAAATATAAATAAAACGCCCTAACCATTTCCATTTAGAGAAACTAAAACGTTTTCGAACTTATTTGCAATCAATCTCCAATCAAATCTCTCCGCAGTCTTTCTAGCATTTTTCGCTATTTTCGCACAAAGTTTCTTAGATTTTAAGATTAATTCAAGCTTCTTAACCCATTCGTTGATATCGTCTGGAGATGCCAAGAGCCCATTTTCTCCATCAGAAATAACCTCATTTATCCCACAAACTTTGCTTGCAACAACAGGCTTTTGCATAGCCATAGCCTCAAAAAGCTTTAGAGGACTTGCTGCGTGGGAAACTTCATTATTTGGAAAGGGCACTAAAACGACATCAGCACCTGCAAGTATAAAAGGGATATTCTCATATTCAACTTTACCTAAAAATATTATGTTGTCTTCGAGTGATGGCTTGGCGGCACCATCACCGGCAAGTAAAAATTTTACATTTAAATTTCTACCTTTTACTATTCTGCTGAGGTCTTCAATTATTTTTGCGCCAGCCCAGTTATCTAATCGTCCACAGTAAACACAAATTTTAAAATGATCCATGTGGGAACATAGTTTTTCCCTAATGCTACTTTTCATAGGTCTAAAGGTCTTGGTATCCACACCGTTAGGGATTAAAACAATTTTCTCCTCTGGAACCCCTAATGAAACTGCATATCTCTTGATAAATTTTGTTGGCGCCACAACCTTGTCAGAGTGTTTTACCAAAAAATGTTGTATAAAAATAAGCATCTTCGCTTTTAAACTTTTTTTGGGTACATCTAAAACATCAATTGTGTATTGAGCTATTAAATCGTTAAAATCCGTCACTACAACTTTTCCAAAGGTTTTCGCTCCTAAAAAACCTATTAATCCAGTATAGGGGCTAGGATAATTTAACACAACAACCTTTGGATTCAACCTCTTTAATAGAATCAAAATCTTTAAAGAAATATAAAGATGGGTTAAAATATAGCCGATAATTTTGGAACGCAGCCAAACAACGCAAATTCTTTGAGGAATCTGAACAAAATGTCCAAAAATACCTTCAAATTTTTTAAAAACTATCTTATCGCCATGGAAAGGCCTTACATTTTCTTCTGTTCCCTCTACGAGCATACGTATAGGGGGAAGAATTACAAAGTGTATTTCATGCTTTAAAGCTAATCTTTTCATAATTTCGAATATTCTTCTGTCGCTCCCCATGTTTGGAGGAAAATACTCGACTAATGCAGCGATCCTCAAGACTTTCCCATCTCCATCTACTTTTTCAAGCTTTATTTGCATTTCTAAAAGGAGTGTGTTTCTTTTCTCAGCATATTCGCTTCGGTTTAAGTAACGCCCATATTCTTCCAGCTGAGTTTTGCAGACATCCTTCTACTGATTTTAGCATGCGCAAATTATAATTGAATGTTTATTTGCTAATACAACCGACATGTAATGGATGATATTTTCCATTCTAGCTTTTCTATTGTGTTTAGCCATTAGAAAAATACTTTCCCTAATTAGCACAGACACGTTTTAAATCTTAAGGAGTCAGCGCGCGCAAATTTCGTGGAAGCATCTTTTAGACATTAAGTGGGATTTACAGACTCTGTTCACTCCATTAGTGTTCACTGCACTTTTCCTCATGTTTGTGGGACGTTTCGCAAGCATAGTGCCAGCTGGTTACATGGGCATCACTCAACTCATTACACATCCATTACCATATTAACCCTAGTCTTCGCGTCCCTCTTGGACATTATAATCCTCAAAACCAAATATCCCCTAAACGTTTGGGCCGGGGTCATTATCGGTCTCATAGCCATATACCTGATAAGCTATAGTGTAAAAACCTAAACCTATTTTTATTTAAATTTCCTCATAGAGTTAAATTTTAAGTTTTATCCAGAAAATTTTATGCTTGAAAGCTGGAACATGATGCGCATGGCATAGTTAAGGTTTAACATCAATACTGCAATGGTTAATACTGTTAAGAGTGCTTTGTAAAGCTTGTTATTGCTTATCTTCCATAAATTGTTTATTATTGTCAATAGTCCTTGGGCTGCGAATATTGAAAGGGGCAAGTTAATTATTATCCTCACTTGTATTGGTGTATCTCCTGTTATGAAAAAGGGCGTCGCCGCGAGGGGCCAGGATAACAAGAAGAGGTTTTTCTCTTTTTTCATGTCAATTGTTAGCGCGCCAATCAAGGCCGAGAAAATTGCTATTGGATTTAGGAGGGCTCCGGAAACGTGGGAGTAGAATGTTTCGCTGGTGATTTTCCATGCTGATAGGATGTTGAAGATTGAGGAATACGCCTGCGCTGTTCGTAATGGTTCATTTGAAATCCCTCCTAAAATGGCGAAGTTTCTTAGAATGTTTGCGGCAAAGTTTATTATTAACGTTGCCGACGCAATTTTCAATTCTTTAAAAAGTATTGGTTTTCTATGGAAAACCTTTTGTATACATGTTATGAGCATATATGTGAGTATTACACCCATCAACATCCACCATGTGTAAGAGTGCAGAAATAGAACTGTGACTGCGGTGAACGCTGAAAAAATTCCGATAAGCCAGGATTGTCTTTCAACAGCCTTTATAAAAGCGCCTATAAAAATGTAGGAAAGAATTATCGCCATCCAATTTGATAGGAAGCCGCCTAGCATTCCAATGGTTATGTGGAATGACGTTGCAGCAAAGATTGCAGAAAGGCCTACTAACGCCTTGTTAAAGCTGGCCTCATGGGTGCAGTGGCAAGCCGCAAGAACAGTTAATGGAGCCAAAATTGCTGGTAGAAACATTGTTGTCACAGAAGGCGTAGAGCCGGAGACCTTCATTAAAATGTACATTAAAAGCATGCTTAGCGGTCTATCCTTAAATTTTAAGAAGGCGTATGATACGGCTTCATAGAAAGTTTGCTGTGTCATACTCTGAAGCCATTCTGTATATTGATGTATGTCGCTCCCAATTTGATGTCTGTCCGGGTTTAGGTTTGGCGAGTATGGATATAAAGCTATGAAAACTGCAAAAAGTGTAGAAAATGCTATTAAAGCGATTGTTATCGCCCTGTTAAAATTTATGGATTCAATGTTCATGTGAAGTTTTTTCGATGGAATGTGGAATTTTAACTCTCCAAATTTTATAGTTAGCTCCTTATTTTTAAAGGCCATTTTTAGGATTGGAGAAATAAGCCATGACAATAGAAATATTATAAATAGGAGTGGTGTTGATATGGCTATCAGTCTAAAAAATGATGATTCCAACATGGCTATTGCACTCGTCGGAGACAAAATCTGGGCATTCGGGTCAACCACTTGAAAAAGCCAATATATAAAAGATAAGAGTTCAATGAAGATGGCAATGAAGGCAATTGCAAAAGAGAAGATAAGGAGCCACCTTTTATACACTTGCTTCAAGACTCTTCGCCTTTGTTTTGTTTGTTGGGTTGACTGTTTAAACTTTAGCCTAACTTATGAAAAATTTTAAATTTCAAACTTCAATGTCTAAAATTTATTTATAGTAAGAGCTCTAATAATCAAAAGAGAGCTGTGGACAATGCGGTTAACTCTTAGTAAGTCAATGTTAGCAAATTTGAGAGTGAGAGCTCTTCGAGGAAGATTTTGGTTTAAAGTTTTAACTCGCCTTGAAAGAGGCATCTTAGATTTAACTATCAAGGTTGTTGATAGAGTAAGAAGCCCCCTTTTAACTCGAATATTGCAAGGCATTGTCGATAAACTTGTTGAAGCGTTAGAGGGAAAAATTCGGCGTTTAATGGCTACTGTGGGTAAACAGATCGCTGAGAAAATAAGTTTTATAGCATGTTCATGGGGGCGTAAAACCGCTAAAAAATGGGTTGAAGACTTTGGTTTTATAAAATTTTTGACAATAATGCATGTCAACGATCCGAAGACCTTTAAAGTCTAGGAAGCCATCTAGTTGAAACCTCCATGCGCACGCAGTGAGGTATTTAAGCTTGGTGAATAGTTTTTCGGTTTTGCTAAGCGTTAGTGGAAAGGCTAAATGGAATGTTGGAGATAGAGGTTGTTGAGGTTAGGGGCAAATGCCCCATGTATAGGGTTGGAGACAAGATAGTGATTGAGGGAGCAAGCATACTGCTGGATAAAACTGATGCGCTTTGTATACATGCCCTCTCAGTCATACTTCATTATGCTGTTGCTTTTGATGAGGGCGCTGACCCGGTCAAACTGGGGCTTACAAAGCCTGAAGATAGGGAAAACGCTTACGTCCAATGTGTTGATCCATGGAAGCCTTACACTGAAGGTGGGACTGTTATCTTCAGAATTAAGAGGATATTAAAGTGAAGGTAGCTCTTGTTCTCGGCACTAGGCCTGAAATAATAAAGTTGGCGCCCATAATTAGAGTACTTGAGCAGGAAGCCTTAGACTACTTTATTTTACACACTGGTCAACATTACTCTCATAATATGGACAGGGTTTTCTTTGAACAGCTTGAGCTGCCTGAGGCCAAGTATAACTTGGACATCGGTTCCGGATCGCATGCTGAGCAGACTGGCAAAATGCTGATTGGCGTTGAAAGGGTTTTGTTACGCGAACAGCCTTCCATAGTTCTTGTTGAAGGAGACACTAACACTGTTTTGGCTGGAGCCTTGGCCGCAGTAAAACTTGGCATAAAGGTTGGACATGTAGAAGCAGGATTGAGAAGCTATGATAGGCAGATGCCTGAAGAAATAAACCGTGTGTTAGCCGACCACTGTTCAGACTTGCTTTTCGCTCCAACTGAAAAGGCTAGGCGGACGCTGCTGGGAGAGGGGATAGCCGGCGAAAAAATTTTTGTTACTGGCAACACGATAGTGGATGCCGTTTATCAAAATTTGGAGATAGCCAAAAAGAAGGTTAATGTTCTCGACGACTTCGGTGTTGAGGAGGGGGGCTATTTTCTGGTGACAGTCCATCGGCAGGAGAATGTAGACAACGAGAAACGTTTCAGAGGGATCATAAAAGGCTTGGAGCTTGTCAACAGGGAGTTCGATCTTCCAGTTTTATATCCCATCCATCCGAGGGCTTGGAAACAGCTTAATGCCTTCGGCATCCCTGTTAACGGTGTTAGAATCATCGACCCTCTAGATTATTTGAGCTTCTTAATTCTTGAAAGCAACGCCAGGCTTGTGCTAACCGACTCAGGAGGAGTCCAAGAGGAAACGTGTATTTTGGGCGTGCCTTGTGTCACTTTGCGTTACAATACCGAGAGGCCTGAAACCCTTGAAGTTGGGTCAAACGTTTTAGCTGGGACAGAGCCTGAGGAAATTCTTAAAAAGGTAGATTTCATGCTCAATAAGGAACGCAACTGGCCTAATCCATTTGGCGACGGCAAGGCTGGCCAAAGAATAATTGGAATATTAAAGGAGAAAATCTCCTGAAGCGTTAGCAGAAAATGTTTAAATTTTTAATATCAAGAATTCAAAAAGAAGTTTCAGCGTCGGGGATTGATTAAGTCTTTGGAAAGTCAAGTTAGGGTTTCAGAAACCCCAATTGGGCGTCCGTTTGTAATTGTGGGGGTTCCAGCCTTTAATGAGGAGAAAACTATCGCGAAGGTTATTTTGAAAGCGCTAAGGTACGCGGATAAAGTTCTCGTTTGCGATGATGGTTCAACGGATATGACGGGTGAGATTGCTGGGAAGCTTGGTGCTGAGGTGATTAGGCATGATAGAAATTTGGGTTATGGCGCAGCCCTGCGAAGCCTTTTCAGGCGGGCGCGTGAGTTAAACGCTGATGTTTTTGTTACTTTGGATGGAGATGATCAGCATAACCCAGCTGAAATTCCAAAGGTTGTAAAGCCGGTAATCGAGGGTGAGGCGGACATAGCCATAGGCTCAAGGCTTATTGATGAAAGTTTAGCTATAAATATGCCATGGTACAGAAGAGTCGGTGTTAAGCTTATCACAAAGTTCACAAACAGTTCAGTTAATTATGGGATTAAGGATGCCCAAAGCGGGTTTAGGGCTTACAGCCGAAAGGCTCTGGAAGTTTTGGATTTAACTGAGAATGGTATGGGCGTAAGTGTTGAAATACTGTTTGAAGCGCAGAGGCATGGCTTAAAAGTTAAGGAGGTTGCAGCTTCTTGCCGTTATGATACTGACGTGAAAAGTAATTCAACGCATAATCCTATTAGTCATGGAGTAAGCGTTTTAATGTCGCTTATACGGCGGGTTGTGGAGGAGCATCCACTTGCTTATCTCGGAATACCTGGAATAATATGTTTGTTGGTCGGATTGTTTTTCGGAGTTTGGATGTTACAAATTTACGCCGCAGAGCATCGTATAGTGACGAATGTTGCCTTAGCCGCTATATCTTTCATACTTATAGGCTTATTCGCTATTTTCACAGCGATAACGCTGTATGCAATAGCCAGACTTACGCAGAAAATGAAATCAGAGCATTTTAACAGAATTAAAAAGCTAAAACTTAGGGAATTGGATTGTTAAATGCTGCTACTTTTAAGTACAGTGTTATAGATTTATGCTACGAAGCAGAAAAATAAATAGAAGAAATCGTTAAAAGGTTATTTCAATATGAGAGTTCTTTATATCACTGAGATATATCCAGATTTAAAGCGCGGTATTGGGATATGGGGAGGGGGAGAAAGAAATTTTTATGAAATTTCAAAGAGAGTTTCTCTCCGAGGACACGAAGTAAGTATTTTAACTGGACGATTTCCAGGTCAACCAACCTCAGAAGTTATTGATAACATAAAAATTTTTAGATATGGATTAAGTCGAGATCCCCTAACTGGCGGTGTCCGTAAAGCTATTTTGCCGATTTTCTCTTATATTTTAAGGACGTTTAACAAAGCAGCAAAGCTTGTTCCTGAAATTATTCATTGTAATACTTATTTTCCTGTTTATTCTGGCAGTCTTGCGAGTAAATTGAAGAAGGTGCCGTTAGTAACTACATTTCACGATATCTACGGTTTAAAAGGATGGATCAGAAGTCAGCATTCATTTTTTTGGGGGTTCCTTGGACATTTAGCAACAACTTTGGCTGCTAATCTGCCACAGGAAAGAATTATTGCTGTATCACCTCAGTGTAAGCAAAAATTACTTAGCCTAGGCCTTCCTGATGATAAAATCACGATAATACCTAATGGTGTTGATTTAAAGCTTTTTGATTCCATTAACCCCCCAAAGGTACCTAATCAAGTGCTTTATGTTGGCCGCCTCGTAAATTTTAAACACGTCGATTGGCTAATTCGTTCTTTCGTGAAGGTCGTGGATGAGGTACCAGACGCCAAGTTAAAGATTGTTGGATCTGGTCCGGAATGGCTCAAGCTTCATGAAATGGTTAGAAGCTTGAAGCTTGATTCTCATGTTATATTTACCGGTAGGACAAACACTTATGAGGCGGTGACTCATTACTTTAAGGAGTCTGAAGTTTTTGTTTTACCAAGCACTGTAGAGGGAGAAGCTATCGTATTGAAGGAGGCAATGGCTGCACGTCTACCAGTCATTGCGATGAATGTTCTAGGTTCGGGTGTTTTAAGTATTGTAAAAAATGGTGACAATGGGTTTTTAATAGACCCGGGAAGCCCAGACTTACTAGCACAGAAAATAATTGAACTTCTAAAAGACGAGAAAAAGAGAAGGAAAATGGGTGACGCAGGCAGAAGATTTGTGGAACAATATGATTGGGACGTAATAACAACACGTGTGCTTGAACTTTATGAAGAAATTACAGATTAACGATGAGTGTAAAAGAAACTTTTGCGTTGTAATACCTTCCTTACTTCGGGCAGGCTATACGCCCATTTTTAATTTAACTAGTTTGCTCTCTAAGCTTGGGAGTGTATATTTAATTTCAGGTAAACAATTGTATGATGGATTAAAGCTGAACATCAATGTTGCAAATTCTGTGAATTCACGGCTACGTATAAGATTGTTAAATTATATCCTGACACAAATCAAAGTCTTACTTTACACCATATTCACGTCGAGGAAAAGTAATTATTTTGTTTTTTTCCTTGGCGGGGAAGGATTATTTATTCCGATTTTAGCATTAAAACTACTTAGGAAGAATGTAATATTATTAACAGGAGGGACTTCAGTAAAGATTTATAAAATAAGGGAAGATCCTCTATCTAATTTTTTATCATTGTTAGTTGCTGCTAATTTTTTCTTAGCCGATAAAATAATCACCTATTCACGTGCACTAATGCAAGAATTAAACTTAAAATGGAATAAAACGGTCTTCGCGCATGAACACTTTATAGATTTCACAATTTTCTCTGTCAGGGAAAAATATAAGGAAAGGGCAAATATAGTGGGATATATAGGACGATTTAGTAAGGAGAAGGGAATTTTAAATTTCATGACATCTATTTTCCTCGTATTGAAGCATAAAAAAGACGTACACTTTATGGTATGCGGCGATGGAGAATTACGTTCCGATGTTGAAAAAATTACACGTGAAGGGTGTTTAGAGGAATATGTTAAGTTAACTGGATGGATTCCACATAAGAACGTCCCAGAAATTTTAAATAAATTTAAACTACTGGTTCTTCCTTCATGCAGTGAGGGACTTCCTAATGTGATTTTGGAGGCTATGGCTTGTGGTACTCCTGTTTTGGCTACGCCAGTTGGCGCTATTCCAGACATAATTAAGGATGGTGAAACTGGCTTTTTGTTAAAATCTAACGATCCCAAACATATAGCAGACAAAATAATCGAACTATTAAACAAGCCTGAGCTCTTAGAAAAAGTAAGCAAAAATGCATACAATTATGTTAGAGAAAACTTCAGCTACGAAAAAACCTTGGAATCATGGCGAAAAATAATAAGGGAAATTGAAGCCCAAAAATGAAGATTCTGTTTGTTCTTGGTTTTGCTAATCCTTTTGCTGGTGCTGGTTGGACTAGGATAGGTTTCTTTGCTGACCAATGGTCTAGAAAAGGTCACACAATTGAGGTTTTAGGAGCCTTCAGCTACAAAGCATTCAGCAAAAAAGGCGTGAAAAGGCTGAGCAACATCAACATTTTCAACATCATCTTTAACATGGGCTTGACGCATCCCTTAGTCTTTATTTTAAACGCCCTCATTTCATTTATAGTCTCCACAAGCGCGCTGTTATCAAGAAAGCCTAATGTAGCGATAGTTTCCGTACCAACAGGCGATGTCGGACTAGGCGCAATAATAGCGTGCAAACTAACCAGAACCAAATGCATAGTCGATTACAGAGATGAGTGGGAAGATTATGCAGCGAGCATTTCCAACAGTAGAGCTGCAAAACTTTTCTATTCTACGGTAAAGAGGCTTACCACCGCCTTGTATGCAAGTTGCAGAATGATTGTAGCAGTGACACCTAACTCAGAAAAAGCCCTCATGAAAAGAGGTTTAAGAAACATTACACTCATAACTAACGGGGCTGACGTACAAACATTCAAGCCTATAAAAATCAAAAAGGATATTAATAACTTTACAATATTCTATTCCGGCGTTATAGGCGGATACCACCGTTTAGACGTTATAGTTAAAGCTGTTAAAAAACTTGTTGATAAAGGCTTGAACAATGTTTGCCTACTTATCGCTGGAGATGGTGAAATATCGAAAATCCTTAGCCTTGCAAGAAAATTGGACATATCGAGTCGCATAAAATATCTCGGATCCATAAATGATAAGGAAGAGCTTGCAAAGCTAATAGCAACATCTGATGCTGGAATAATACCCTACGATGATAACTCTCTTTGGAAAAACTCTGTGCCAGCTAAGTTTTACGAATACTGCGCATGCGGCATCCCGGTCATAGCCACAGTACATAACGATTCGTATTTAGAAGAACTCATAAAAAAACATGAGATAGGAGTAACATCTCCACCATTAGACGAAGAAAAACTCGCCAACGCAATCTATTGGCTATACAAGAACAAGTCTTTCAGAGAAGCCGCCGGAATAAAAGCTAGGCGGCTTATTGAGGAAAAATTTGACAGGAACAAAATTGCAGAAGAATACCTTAACCTACTAGGAAAAGTGTTAGAATGCCGATTAATTTGATGATCTTAACAAACTATTGCGCTATAAAACCTAAAGACGTTAAGGGAGGAATAGGCTATAGATACGTCCGCGCGCATAATTAACGCTTTCGAAGTGAAATCCCTATGAAAAAGGACATTATTAACTATTTTATTGCAGTCTTAGTGACAACTGCGTTTTCAAGCGTTACCCTTTGGCTTGTAGATTCCTGGATAAAATATCCCTTATTTCTCTTTGAAATAGCAGTCATCATTATCTTCGTCTTGATAATCAATGATTATGATGTCAAAATCTCGGCTAAAAGACTAATCAAGCTTGAAAACATACCTGCTGGTACAATAATAGATTTAACATTAATGTCTTCTTCACTAATTCTTTTAATTGCCAACACGTTCCAAATATCAATAGGTCTAATTCAGCCAATCCTCTCTCTACTGTGCACTTCGATGCTTTCAGGCTATGCACTCCTAAACATCTCAGGAATTAGACAATACTTTTCCACACTTGAAATAATAGTTCTATCATACGCAACTAGCTACATGTTTACAGCCTTTATAGCCCTCGCTTCCCTTCTTCTACCAGAGATAACACGAATAATCCTCATCCCCAGCATCTTTATTGGACTTGGAACAGCTTCAACACTAAAGCATAGAAAAAACAAAATATACTCAACCAGCAAGAAGTCTTTCACCAAAAACATTGACGCATTAGCCATAACTTTAGCACTAGCATTCTACGCTTTTTCATTCTATCTTGTATATCCAAATCTCGCATTACTACCAGGAACAGATATTTCCCGATACTATGCAAGTAGTATTGTTTTATGGCGCACGCCAGAACTTTACTCCACTTTCCAGTACATTTTGGCACACTCACACGAATCAACTCTCATCAAACTGTCGAGTGCCCAGATAACAGTAATCCAGACAGTACTTGTGCTACTAAACCTTATGATACCAATTGCATTTTACACCATGGCTAAAAATTATACAGAAAGTATTGATCCACGGCTTCCAGCAGTATCTACTATCTTTTACTCCACTTTTTCAGGCTTCGCTTGGATATACTTGGCAAGGCTAAAGTTGGAAGGTGCTCGAGGATCTACACTAAGTCTACTTGACATAGTTAATGATAAGGCCTATAATGGAGCCATGTATTTAGCTCAGCCTCTTCTATGGTTTGTGCCGTTATCCATGTCATTTACAATCTTAATTGTCCAATTAATGCTTCTTAAAAAATTGTATATAGGCAAAAAATGTTTTATACCGCTTTTCTCACTGCTTAGCATAGCCAGTTACATGATTCATGTAACAGAGGCGGTGATATTCTCACTTTTCCTAAGCTTTTACGCACTCTTTTCAAAGGATGCGGGACTTAGGGTCGACGATGCCCTGAAAGCATCCATAATAGGTTTCGTATTTTTAGACATATTTCATACGATTTTGCAATGTACATTCGCTAAACCTTTGGGTTTTTCGATTAACACAATTCTCTTTCTTACCACATTAATCTTGGCATTTGTATATGTTTATAGAAGATTAGCTACTCTAAATAAGTTGACTAAGCCTTTGTTCAGATTGACTGTTAAGTCGATTGCTGCAGCAATCTTTTATGTTGTCGCCTTTGCCTATATGTTAGGTTTCATAGTATGGATTGTAGGCGTTCCATCTTTTCATACGTGGATGATTGTAGATGTTGGCTCAATACCATGGTTCATATACCCAGTCTTTCTGGGAATCGTAGGCTTAATGATGTTAGCCAGCCTCTACTATTTGCTTCAAAATTCTAAAGAAAAGGGGCCAATAATGTTGTTTATAGCTCTTGTAGTATTCTCATTCATCTTCGGCAAGACGCTGACATTTATTAACGTTAACTTTTTCGATGCTGGCTACTGGGAGAAGCGTTTCACAGCCTACTTTTACTTGGCGTCTGCAGTGATTGCCCCGATAGCTGTCGTCAGGCTTTTCGATGATATTAGACTACGTTGGAGTGGCATTAAGAAGACTTTGGTTGCCATAATGTTTGTGTGCCTTATCGTAGTTTATGGGCTCCAATCGACGTTTATTGTAGTAGAATACTGGAACAATGTCTCAGCCAACAAGCCTAGCCAAGAAGAGCTTGACGCTGTAAACTTTCTAGCAAGCATCATAAATAAGGATAAGTATGCTTACACAATAACCTTGACGGGATACTCGGACGGCATCCTATCTTTCTCCGCTCCACCATACAAGCTAACTGGAATGCAGATCGTGTGCACGGCCGAGAGTCCGGAGATGCCGCTTCTGTCCTTGAAAGCTCATAATTTATCTCACGCCTACCTATATATGCATAAAAGAGATTTCGACGTGCTGAACAGGTATGGGGGGAGCTGGCTCGCTAGGCATCTCATACCGATGCTGCCAACCGTTTACAGAAACAGTGAAGTGGCAATATACAATATTTCAAGCGTATCATTTCCCCAGTTGAATTCGAACGCGGCCTTAGTGGCTCCCTTTGATGGCTCTATAGATCCTATAGAAGGCTGGCTTTATGCATATGACATCCTCTCCTTAGGAGAATACAACTACACAACGGTTTACGACTTAGACTATAAAGCGTTAACATATGATACCGTAATCTTATCCTTCGATCCGCCCTCAAACAACATCCTTGAGAAGAGCTTTAATGATGACTTCTCAAGCGAGTTGGGGTGGAAGCCCGTCTCCGGTACATGGCAGTATGTAAGCAATGGGCTTCAGGCTGGTAGGCAAGGTGAATACCAGGACGCCGTAATCCTCAGCCCCATCTCAGCTCAGAACTTTACTGCCAGCTTAAGCTTTAAGCCGTTGGAGGGGGACACCAAAGTGGCGAACTACGTTTCGATCATATTCGATTGGGAAGATGAGAAAAATTACAAGTGTGCTGGATTACTATTTGACAGCAACGGAGTAATATACGCCTACGTCTCATCTTGCGCGGATGGTAAAGTAACAGTTTATCCTCCCTGGCTAGGGTTAAGCACAGGCTTAAAGTGGCAATTCGGTAACTCCTACAACTTAACGGTTTCAGTCACAGGGGAAAACGTCTCATTATACGTTGATGGAACCAAGTATCTGTCCACCGAGACCGCGATCAACGGCGGCCAGCTTGGAGTAAGGAGTACAAGATTCTACAAGGTTGTGTTCACTTCATTCAAGGCGGACACTTTAACTCTTCTTCGATTGAGGGATGTTAGTGACTATTTGGATTACGTTGAAGGCGGTGGGCGTCTAATAATTCTTAACACAAACGGTTACGGCTATTTTGCTGAAAGGATGCTGGCACGTGATAACTCTACGATTGAAGCATACGAAGTTAGCGGAAGCCCGCAGAGCGTAGCATTGCCTGCAAAAGTGACCGTGCCAGCCCTCTCACCTAAAGCTGAAGGAATGAAAGCGATCGCTAACTATAAGTCTCAAAACGGTTTTTCAGCATATGCGGTTAGGGAGAAGGTTGGCTCAGGCGAAATAGTGTATGTGAACCTGTATCCCATTATTGAAACGATAGAACAAACACAAGAAAAGGCAACTTTCTACAGCCTTCTTGGAAAGCTCCTACAACCTGCGGAAGTTCGGCTTGAGCCCTTTAAGTATGTCCCTCCGCCGCTAACAGCCACCTTCAGGGAAGTTGAAATGTCAGGAGAGGTCCGCGTTAACACTTCAAGTGTGCTTTTCCCCATCAAGGTGGACTTCGAGAAGGTGAAGGTGGTAGATAATGGCGGCAAGACTTCGTCGATCTTTAATGTCACAGGATTGCGACTGTTTAACTACGGTAACATATCCATTTCATCATCAAATCTAACATTGTCTGAAGGAGGAGGCTTCTACTTGAAGCTAAAGTTTAAAGACGACGCAATAATAACATTCGAAGATTCTCCTGCTTCAATAGTCTTAATAACCAAAGATGGAAACACTATCCGATTTGACGATGTTAAGTCGATCATAATCGGAAACTCAGACCAAATAGAGTTATACACGCGTGAACCAACCATAACGGTTCAAGGCTCAGCCTTCTTTAAGGAGTTATACTCATCAGGCACTATTTATCAAACGACGAGAGCTCAGGGACAGGATTTAAAAATAAACGGAACCATAGCATTAAAAGTGTACTTATCCGATATCTACAGCTGGACAAGTTCATTTGACGCGTCAGGCAGATTTGAAAGAACTCCTCCACCCCTTTTATACGACGAGCTCACAAGCCTACCTCAAGCTGTCTTCTGGAGCATAATACTAGCTCCTATCTTTCTGACTATGCTTTTCATCATAAATCGTGATAAAAGAAGATAAGACTCAATATGGATGAAGGATTATCAGTTGCAGTGATATCTGGACCGGTAGGTAAGTGCCCAGAAGACGTTACTTACTCATTCGTATTCGATGAAGTTTACAGGCTGGCTAGAAAGGGGATAGATATCCACGTTGTAAGGTCTAAGATGGAGAAAGACTCAATTTCCTACGGGATCCACTTTCATGGAATAAAGAGGAAAATTGATCCTCAAGCTCTCAACATGATAGTAAGAAACTTCACAAGCTATCCACCAATTTCCCTACTAAGAAAACCCACAACACTATACTGGGAAAATTTATACGCGTTAAACGTTTCAAAAATAATTGAGAAGAATAAAATAGACTTAATCCACGCTCATTTCGCCTACCCTGAAGGTCTTGTCGGATTATTGGCTAAAAAAATAACAAGCAAACCACTAGTTGTCACAGTACATGGATACGATATACTAGTTGAAAAGTCGGTCAAATACGGCGTAAGACTCAGCAAAAGAATAGATGCAGTCGTGAGGCTGGTCTTGAATAATGCTGATGCAATTATAGCTGCAAGTAGAGCCACTTTTAATGAAGTAAGAAAGATCGTTTGGCAAATTGATAAGGTACATTTAATACCAAACGGAGTGGATACCCAAAGATTTAACCCAGAAATAAACATCTTAGACGTCAAGAAAACGCTAGGAATAGAGAATTGCTTTATCATATTTACATTAAGACATCACGAACCTACATATGGTTTAGAATATTTGATCAGGGCAATACCAATTGTATTGAAGCAAAGGAATGATGTAGTTTTTGTTATAGGTGGAGACGGTTCTCTTCGGCAATATCATGAGCAACTTGCAATTAAGCTTGGAGTAGGAAAAAACGTTATATTCGCTGGTAAAATTTCGCAAAATGATGTTCCGTTATACTACGCGATGAGTAACATGGTGGTTGTGCCTTCACTTCAAGAAGCCTTTGGCCTTGCTGTAACAGAGGCTATGGCAAGCGGGAAGCCTGTGATAGGCACAAAGGTTGGCGGCATTCCAGACCAAGTAATAGATGGCTATAACGGCTTCCTCGTCGAGCCTAAAAATCCTATGCAAATTGCTAAGAAAATACTGTGGCTGATAGAGCATCCTAATGAGGCAAAACAAATGGGCATGAATGGTAGAAGAATTGCAGAAGAGAAGTTTAATATAGAGAAGCGAGTCGAGAGAATAATTTCCCTTTATGAAAGAATTCTGACTCGTTACTACTAGCAGCTTCGTATGGTTAGTAAGAGTAAAATTTAAACTTAAAGGAGGTTTTAACCATTATTGCTAGGTCTCTTTCAAGGCTTACTAGTAGGCTTTTCTTGTGGCAGAAAATAATTTCTTCCTTTCAAGGAACTACTCTCTTTGCTGAATTTAATATGTTCTTTTCTGCGCTTCTAGATGTTCTTTTTTACATCGTATCTGGTTGGAATTATAACCCGAAAATACTATTTTCTGGAACTTATTTGATCAAGTTATATGGGGTCCTAGTCTATGCGAGGGGTGGCACAGAAGACCTTTATAATGCCTTACCTGGCCGTGAGGGCGATGTTCATGACTTTATACTTAACAAACTAAAGCCTGGAGATATTTTCGTGGATGTGGGAGCAAATGTGGGCTATTATTCGATTCGAGCGTCCAAGTTAGTTGGTGCTAAAGGTAAAGTCTTCGCTGTTGAACCGGTACCTCAAACAGTAACAGTTTTGAAGTTTAACATCAAACTGAACGGAGTAAGAAATGTAACGGTAATAGATAAAGCTGGATGGCATACCAGTGCTAAGCTAAAACTCAAAGTTGCTGAGGGCCAGTTTGGTTCATCCTCCTTTTTTCGTAGCGCAAATTTAGTGGTTGATGTAGATGCTATACCGTTAGATGAAATATTCAATACAAGAAATTTGTTGGAAATAAAGCTTATTAAAATAGATGTTGAGGGAGCAGAATATGAAGTTCTAAAAGGTTTAACTAAAACATTAAAACACACAAAATTTGTTGTCCTTGAATTATCAAGGAAAAAGGAAGCCTGTTTAAGACTACTTCAAAGCCATGGCTTTAAATGTAGAAGAATGGCATTTATGAATCATTATGCCTGTAAGCGAGTACAATAGCGAGGTGTCAAAGCTCCACTAACATTGTTGGAATAAGCATTAGAGATTTCATCGATAAAAGATATCATAAAATTTTTAAATAATTTATTTCATATAATTGTTGATAAGAGGGGGAGGAATGTGAAAAATTTTATTAAATTAATTATTATGATGCTATTTGTTGTTTCCTTGCTTTTCCCCTTAGCATTGCGGGTATATGCGGTCTTTGACTTAAAGGCTAACATCGTTTCGGCTAAAACTCAGAATATATTTTCTGAATATTGTGATTCTGAAAATTCTGTTGTCCATACTTTGAAAGGGATAGGTGGCGACACGATGTATCATAACGTACTTATGAGTGAGAATGCGTCTGAAGAATTTAGGGAGGTTGGCGACGGGAATTTTAAACCTATAATTGAAGGTGCACCTCTTCAAGATTTGATAGTGAATGCGGAAAGTTTGCCAGAAGCAACTAATACCATGCCAGCAAGCACCTCTTCTGCAGTTTTCGTTGAAAATTTTGAAGGGGCTTTTCCTGGGGATAATTGGTGGGTTGGTGACCTGAATTCTAGTTGCGGTTTAGACTACTGGGATGACACTTATTATCGCTATCATGGGGGTTCGTGGAGCGGGTGGTGTGCGCAGGTTGGAAATAATTCGGTTTATGGGGGATCGAATGTTCAGCAGCATAGGTACGATAATTATATGGATGCATACATGGTGAGAAAATACACTGTGGATATGTCCTCTTGGGATGTTGGTTGGGTGGACTTTTATGCTTGGTATGATACGGAAAGTTCTTACGATTATCTGTGTGCGATGTGGTGGACGGGGAGCAGCTGGTATGAGGACACTAATTACAAACTTTCTGGGAGCAATGCTGCTTGGAACCGGTATTATTGGCGTATACCTGACAGTTACCTGATATCGGCTGGTGCTTTCGGGTTTAAGTTCCACTCGGATTCGACTGTAGTGAAAGAAGGAGTATATTTAGATGATATATCCTTGTGGAAAGCGGACATTACAATCATTAATTATTATTTGAATCCTACGTCTGTACAACCTGGTGGAACATTTACGGCTTACTATGATATCGATAACCCATGCCCCTTCGTCCTTAATGTGGGGCTGGGGCTTTCGATCAGAGGTCCTGATGGAACTATCTATAATGATGTCGCTCATGATACTGTTGTAACAGTATATCCTTTCACATGCACTCGAGTTTCTAGAACATTTACAGTTCCATCCTCGGCACCTAAAGGATTGTATGATGTTTTTTGGGGGATATGGTCTGGTTTTCCAGGTCAAAGCAGATGGTGGGATGGTACAGGTTGGGTTAATGATGTTTTGACGGTTACGGGATTAGCTGATTTAGTTTGGACTGATATATGGACTGATCCAAGCTCGCCCACTGGTGGTCAGAGCGCAAGAATTTATTGGCAGATTAAAAATCAAGGTTCAGGAGACGCTACAAGCACTTTTAGGAATTACTTCTACATCGATGGAAGTTATGTAGGGTATGGGGACAATAATGGCTTAGCGGCTGGAAGCGCCCATAATTGGTATCTTGATAGAACCTTAAATCCAGGATATCATATCATATCTGCAGTGGCGGATGTAAACAATAATATTCCAGAGTCGAATGAAGGAAATAACGAGTATAGTGAAAAATTATGGTGGAAGGGTCCTGACCTTATAGTGGTTGACATATGGTGGTATGACGCATATGGAAATCGTGACCCCGTGATTACTTCAGGCCAGCCCTTCACTGTGTATTTCCAGGTAAAGAACAATGGGGACGCAGCTGCATCCGCCTTTACAACTTACCTTATAGTTGATGGTTGGGGAACAGCTGCCGGAAGCCTTTCAGGTCTTAGTCCAGGCTCAACTTACACATGGTACACCGAAAATGTTTTTGTTTCCTCGCTTGGAAGCCACTGGATGAAAGTCGTAGTTGACTATTTTAACTCTGTTGCTGAAGCCAATAAGGACACTGGAAGCGGTACAGGTACAGGTGAAACAAACAATGAACGGGTGGAATACTTCACCGTGCAAAAGGCATCCTTAACGGTTCTTGTTTATTTTGATGCGGATAATAATTTGGAACAATATGAAATTGAAGATTTCAACCAGATCGCTCAGGTTGGATCCACACAGTCAATAAGTATTGCAGTTCAAATGGATCGAGTTAGGTACCCTGACAGCAAATATGATGACACTAGATATGGAGATTGGACAGATTGTAAAAGGTTTTACATGAAGCGAGGCATTACACCCGACCCCCAGAATGCAATTCAAAGCCTAGGGGAGGTGAACATGGGTGATTCTGCGACGCTTTCCGACTTTATAATATGGGGTGTAGATAGGTATCAAGCTGAGCGTTATTTAATTGCGATAAATGATCATGGCGGATCTTGGGTTGGCTGTTGCTGGGATTATACAAATGGAAATGATAACTTAGACATTTCCGATATCAGAGACGCATTTTCTACAATTTATTCTCATTTGGGTAGAAAGGTTGATCTGGTCTGGTTTGATGCTTGTATGGGCTGCCTAATGTCTTCAATTGAGATAGCATATCAAATAAGTAATTATGTTGACTACATGGTTGGCTCTGAAACTGTAGGCTGGACAAGCACGTGGGATTACAGCTCGGTAATGGCTTATCTTCGAGATAATCCTACAGTGACTTCTCAAAACTTGGCCACTGCAATAGTGAATCTTGGCAACCCCGTGGACAATTCCACGTACAGGACGCAATGTATATCTGCAATAGATTTAAGCAGAATACCGAACCTTGTAAGTTCAGTTAATAGTCTCGCTCAAAAAATGCAAAGTGTAAGCCTTACCCAATTGATGAATGCCAGAAGGGCAACAAATTGGATGATGGGACCCTATGATGGAGATGAGCAAAGGATTGTCGATCTATATCAACTGGCTTATAATTTAAGGGCATACGTGTCAGATAGTGATGTTCAATCTCTTGCACAAAGCATTATGAATCAGATAGGCCCCTCAGGAGGAGCTGTGGGTTATGTTGTGATGAGGGAAAAGCATACAAGTTCAGCTGCCTTCTGTCATGGTTTATCAATCTATTTTCCAGACACTAAGGATAAATACAACATCCTTTATACAGACGGAAACAGATTTACATCAGATACGCAATGGGATGAATTTTTATCTTATCTTTATAATCCAAGTGTTTCAGTGACGTATGCTCCTTCAAGCCCGACTGATGCAGACTCGGTTTCCTTTATCGTGACCGCTGGCGACGCATATTCAGACCTTTCTCAAGTTATACTGAAATGGTATAATGGCACATGGTACAGTAAGACTTGGTATGTCTCAGGGGGCGCCTTCTCCGTTATTTACAATGTTGGCAAATTTGCACCTGGAACTGTGCAGTATTTTGCATTAGTCCTCGATCAAGCTAATAATATAGGTAGAGACCCACCTTCAGGATATAAGTCATTCACAGTAACTGATGATGACGTTCAAAGGCCAACTCCCTCCAATCCTTCAGCCGAGCCGGGAGTAGTATACGATAATTACACCGGTTACATTAGGTTCAAGGTTTACTGGTCTGATCAAAGCGGAATATCGGATGTTAAGTTTGAGTTTTGGCTGGATTCCGAGCAGTTTGTCCGATCAATAACAGGTAGAAGTGTTGATGCATATGGCAACGGGTGGTACTGGTATGACATGCCAAAATGGGAATGGCTTAAAGCTTTGAATCATCAAATTGTTTGGCACTGTGTAGCATGGGACGCCGACAATGACAGAGCAAACGACACCACATGGGGAGATACAGGCATTCAATATGGACCCTATGTCTGGGATGATGACACTACACCGCCAAGCGGGTCAAACGCCCAGCCGCCGAACGGGCAAACCTATACTTCGGATTATCCAAGTGCTATTCGGTTACAGGTTACATGGACAGATAACACTGGAGTAGCGTCTGTTCGCATCTATTACAGATATACTAGCACAGGTTGGTTTGAACGTTCACCCGCACAGTCTGGTAACACTTATTATTTTGAAATTCCTAGAAGCGAGTGGACAGCGCATTTGGGAGAGGAAATCTTATGGTACTCGAAGGCTTGGGACAGTGACTCAGACTGGTCTGGCGATCAGCTTTCAAACGAATATCCGTCATCAGCGTCGCCCTATAAAATATTTTTGGTAGCGCCCGCTGCTAATGCATATCTCGTTGTTAGAGGTTTAGATAACGGCATATATTATAGAGTTTATAGTTCTGCAACTAGTTCTTGGGGTTCGTGGGTAAGACTTCCAGGATCAACATGCGACAGTCCGGCAGCAGCTGTTATGAGTAATAGGCTTCATTTGGTTGTTCGTGGCTTGGACGGGATTAGCCTTTACCACGGCTACGTAGACTTATCGACTGGAGCATTTTCTGGATGGACAAAGATTAGCGGATCAACACCATCAACACCGACGCTAGCAAGCTAAAACACTCATTCTCTTTTTCGTTTTCTTTATAAATGCAAAATAAAGGAGGTACTTTTAGAATATCACAAGGTTAAATATCTTTTTTTAAGTGAGAGAAATCTTAGGTTGTGATCTATTTATCACCTTAAATCTTTCCGATTTTTATTTCGTGAGTCACCCAATCCTATTCCGTAATATTTGAAACCCAATTTCTCAGCGTTAACAGGATTTATCATTCTTCTGCCATCTATTAATACTGGCTCATCTTTCATCAGGTTCTTAATTTCTTGAAGATTCATTTTTTGAAACTCTATATGATCAGTTAATATCAGTAAGCAATCGGCGCTCCTGACAGCCTCTTGTAAAGATTTTGCCATATCGGCTCCAAAGCTTACATTGCAGTATGGGTCATAAACTACTGTTTTAGCTCCCCGATTTATAAGTGCACGAATTATCGACTTTGAGGGACTAAGTCTAGAATCTCCCACGTTAGCTTTGTAAGCTGTGCCCAAAATCGTTATTTTACACTCATTGATTTTTTTGCCCTTCCTCTTTAATGCCTGCAATGTCATTTTGATGATATGTTTAGGCATGTATTCGTTAATGTTTCTTGCAGCGGCAATAATGTTCCAATTATTTTTCTTAATAGGATATATCAGTAAGTATGGATCTTTCGGTAGGCAGGGGCCTCCAACGCCTGGTCCTGGCAAATGAATTTTCACCCTTGGATGAGTATTTGCTATATTTATTACTTTCATAACGTCAACTCCCAGTTTTTCACAAATTAGGGCAAGCTGATTTGCAAAGGCAATGTTAACGTCCCTGAAAGTATTTTCCGCTAGTTTTGCAACCTCTGCGGTTAAAGCATCAGTCCCGATTACTTTCTTACAAACTTTTTTATAAAGTTCTGCGGTTATTTTTGTGCTTTTAGGCCCTATTCCGCCTACAAGTCTCGGATTTTCAACAAACTCTTTGATAGCATTTCCTGGAGCTATTCTTTCTGGAACATAGGCTAAGTAAAATTCAGCTTCAGCTTCTAAGCCCGTTAAAGCTTCTAAGGTCGGCCTAACCGTACCGGTCATGGTGCCAGGTGGAACAGTGCTGCTCACAACTACAATCATACCTTTCTTCAGCCATTTTCCTAGATTCTCTAGGGCCTTCAATAAATAAGATAAGTTTGGCTTTTTGTTCTCATCTACTGGCGTTTGCACAGATACTATTACTGCATCCGTTTGAGCGATGGGCTCGTAGCTTAATGTTGCCTTCAACCTTCCCGCTACGACATTGCGTGATATTAGCTCATCCAATCCCGGCTCTTTCAAAGGACTCACACCCATATTAACTGATCTTACTAGATCAGGTTTAACGTCGATGGCTACTACATGGAAGCCTGCGTTGGCAAAAAGAGCTGCCGTTGGCAAACCAACATAGCCAGAGCCAACAACTGCCAAATGAAGACGTCGATTCTCAATAGCCTCTATCATATTTCATCCTCAGTTTTATGTAAAGATCAGTTTTATATAAAGAACAGGATGATGATAAAAGTTAAATCGCTAAATAAACCTGATAAATCATGCTAACTTCGATGGACGAAACCTTTAAGCTTTCTTTTTCAGGAAAGGCAAATCCTCAAAAAAGATCGGATGCTCAATAAACATATAGACGTGCATTTCGTTCTAGTCCAGAAATTTGTTTGTTTACATGCCCAATTTGCTTTTTAGGATACCTGAACCGTTAATTCAACCTGAACATTCTTGAATATTAAGGCAAAAACCTTCAACAAACCAGATGAGAGGATCATGTAAAAACCAATATATAAGGACCAGCTAAGCTGAGAGAAAACAACACATGCAGCCAAAGATAGAGCTGTTGAAAGAAGAAGCGTGAAATTCAATCTCAAATTTTGATGATAAAAATGGAAAAGAATTACAATTACGCCCGTTACGGCAGCAAACCTAACAGCAACACAAATAAAAATTTCTGCAAAACCCTCATTAATAAATTCAATTGACCTATAAATTGGTAATGGTATAGAGTAAGGTAAAAACCAATCCGCTCCAGATGCCCTACTCCAAGGAAAGAAGGTTGAAAAAACATCCAAAAGTGAGCCTACAGAAACAAAATATGGTGTCAGAAAAGATAAGTCCAATGTTTTGCCTTTCCCCATGAATTTAACCTCGACAATTTTTATTGTATAAATTTCACTTGCCCTTATAAATGCTGTTTAAAACTTAAAGTTTAAAACTTTTAACCCACATGGATAAAAGCTAAATACGCTCTTACGGAGAATCTTCTCCGAATATGCAAAGTACAACAATCAGCGTGGGAATATGCGCCTACAACGAAGAAGCAAATATTGGCAACCTCCTCAAAGACATTATTGAACAACATTTACCCCCAGAACTAAAACTAAACGAGATTATCGTTGTTTCATCGGGTTCAACGGATCGAACAGACGATATTGTTAGAAAAATGGCGGAAACAGACACTCGAATAAAACTTATTATAGAGAAAACCAGAAAGGGAAAGGCAGAGGCCCTAAACAAAATTCTTGCCAAGGCAAAAGGAGATATATTAGTTGTTATTTCCGCAGATACAAGGCTTCCTCCAAAATCATTAGTAAAAATAGTGAAATCCATAGAAAAACCTGGAGTTGGAGGGGCATGCGCTGCAACAATTCCAATTTGCAATAAAAACTCTGCAACAGAATTATTTTATTCCTTCTTATGGAGAACTCATAAGAGATTATTATACGAGGAAGAGAAAACTAAAGGAACCTTAAGCCAATTGGGAGGCGACATGTGGGCCATCAGAAGAGGCATAATAACACACATACCCAGCAATATTATAAACGACGACATTTACCTCGGAATAAAATTGAGGGAAAAAGGCTGGCGAATAACTTTCAATCCACAATCCAAAGTCTTCATAAAAAGTCCAACGACGCCAATAGAATACATTCAACAACGCGAAAGAATAATAATAGGCCACAAGCAGATCAAAGAGATTACATGTATTGAGCCTGTGACTATAAGTAAGTTAACCCTTAAAAAACCGTCCCATGCCCTGAAAATATTATTAAACGAAATTAAAATGTACAATTTAAATGAAAGACTGAAAATAATTGGAGGATTTTTCTTAGAATTTATCGCCCAAATTCTTGCGCAAATAAAAATGAAAGAAAAACACAAATATGTTAAATGGAAACGGATACCAGGCACAAAACATTATTCGAAAATCAGTAACATGCAGCTAAAAGCGTCGAAAGTTTGATATATTAAAAGAAAGTACATAGAAGAAACATTAAGATGGCAGATGGGCAAATGAAACAAGCAGCAAGCATAGGAATAATCCTTCCCACATATTGCGAAGAGGAAAACGTTTCCGACATTATAAGTTCAATTGAAGGCCTAGGACTCAACGCAAAAATATTAGTTATAGATGATTCAAGCCCGGACAATACAGAAAAAGTTGTGCGACAACTTCAACAAAAATATGGCAACATATTTCTCCTAAAAAGACCCTATAAAATGGGTTTAGGCACGGCCATAACAGACGGCTTCAAATACCTGTTATCTTTGAAGGATCCTCCAGACTACATAATAACAATGGATGCAGACCGCTCCCACAACCCAAAAGACATACCGAAACTTCTACAAAAAGCCATGGAGGGCAGCGACCTAGTCGTTGGAAGCCGATACTGCGCAGGAGGAAAAATTAAAGGTTGGACCACAAGCAGGCTCATAATAAGCAAAATCGCCAACAAAATAGCTCAGACAATAATAAAGCTCCCAATAAATGACTACACAAGCGGCTTCAGATGCTACTCAAGAGAATACATTAAAAAGGCTCTGCCAAAGCTTCACAGCCAAACATATGAAATACAAATAGAAACTCTAAGACAAGCAAAACTCCTAGGCCTCAAAGTAGGCGAGCGACCAGTAACCTTCGAAAACAGGAAAAGGGGAAAATCAAAACTAACACCTAACGAAATAGCCACATTTCTAAAATACATCCTGAAAACTCTACTCAATGACATCTTAAAAAACTATTTGCACTAGCCATGCGCACGCAAGAATATGGAATGCTGAAAATTTAGCTCAACCACTTATCAACCGATGGACTAACCTACAGCGAAAAAACACCATACACAAAGGAACATAAACGAACAAACCATCCTAAATTTCAAAATTTTCTAGATTCTGCAAGATTACAAACCGAACTAAAATCCATTAACGATGTAAAGTTTGGCGTCGCCGCCTTCATAACAGCATAACCTCTCCTATCACAGTTGAAGAACAGCCTCAAAATCGAACCTAAATCCATATAAGCATCCCTCAATGCCAAATATTATAAAACGCAGAGAGGGCTTAATAATATTGCTAAGCACCGAAGGGCCCGTAGCTCAGTAAGGATAGAGCACCGGGCTTTTAAGCCAAAAGCTAAGAAACCCGGGGGTCCCGGGTTCAATTCCCGGCGGGCCCGCCAACAAATCACTTTTTTAAACTAAATTATGATTTCCAGTTCAGATTGTTTTTCGATAAAATTTTGATTAGGCCACTATATTAGAAGAATTTACACGAAGTGCGGTGGAGAGGGCAGCAACTTCCAATTGCGCGCGCATTTAGCTGTTTTTTTGTGGATTTTTCCATTCAAGGCCTACTAAAACTGTTTCAAAACGTCGCTTTTCTCCATAATATAGCCACAATAATGGCATTTCAAGATTAGGGGCTCCTCGCTTTTAACATAAAACTTGGATTGGACAGGCTCGTTGCTGTTGCTTATGCAAGCCGGATTGGCACATTTAACAATGCCTTCAATAACGTTTGGAAGCTTAACCCGCCTTTTCTCGACAACATCATAGTTTCGAATAATGTTTATGGTTGCATGGGGCGCCAAAAGGGCGATTTTATGAACCTCTTCGGGTTTAAGCTCCCTCCCCTCAATTTTGACAATGTCCTTAACCTTAAACCGTTTGCTTGGAACATTAATGGCGATAGTGATTATGCGTTTCTCCTTGCCAGTTATCCCCAAAATTTTAATAACGTCCAAAGCGTGCCCACCGGTTATGTGGTCGATGACTGTTCCATCCTTAATTTTAGAAACATACAGCATTGTTTCGCTCATGTGCGGATCCTCGCACCTTTAGAAGGCTATTATCAGTGCATAGATAAAAGGTTTTTATCCGCTTATCGCAGTTGTCCGCAGTGTCAATTTTAAAGCCATTGAATTGCTAAATTTGATACCCCTCTTCTCTCTATAGTTTTCCACACGGCTGAAAAGGTGAATAAAAAGTTATTTAAGTGAAACATGCCGCTTTGTCTAAAAGGGTGTAAACTTGAAATTTGAGGGAAGAGACATAATCTCCATCCGAGACTTTTCACGTGAAGAAATAGACTACATTTTAAAAGTTGCTAGGGCAATGGAGCCCCTAGCCCAAAAGGGCTCAGACATGCTTAGGGGGAAAATCCTTGCAACACTTTTCTTTGAGCCTAGCACACGCACCCGCCTAAGTTTTGAGGCGGCCATGCACAAGCTTGGGGGCTCAACAATAGGGTTTGCAGAGGCTGAAATAGCCTCTGTTCGGAAGGGTGAAAATTTGGCGGATACTGTTCGCACGGTTGAGAATTATGCGGATGTAATAGCCATAAGGCATCCCCTTGAGGGAGCTGCAAGACTTGCAGCTGAATTTGCAAAGGTTCCAATAATTAATGGTGGGAGCGGAGCGGAGGAGCATCCTACACAGGCATTGTTGGACCTTTACACGATTATGAAGGAGAAGGGCAGAATTGACGGTTTAAAAATTGCCCTTGTAGGCGACCTGCGTTATGGAAGGACTGTTCACTCCCTGGCTTATGCCCTTTCCTACTACAATGTGGAATTGTATCTTGTCTCGCCTGAAACTTTGAGGATGCGGCGGGAGGTTCTCGAGGAGATTAGGGAGAAGATTCCAGTAACCGAGGAATCTGACATTAAGAAGGTTGTTCCACTTTTAGATGTTTTATATGTGACCAGAATACAGAAGGAGCGTTTCCCAGACCCTGCCGAGTATATTAAGGTTAAGGGTTCCTATAAAATTGACTTGGAAACTTTGAGCATGGCTAAAAAGGACTTGATTGTTATGCACCCGCTTCCAAGGGTTGACGAAATAGCTGCGGAAGTTGATGGAACAACCCACGCCCGCTACTTCCAGCAGGTTTGGAACGGCATTGTCACTAGGATGGCGCTTTTGGCGTTAATATTGGGGGCTGTGAAATAGCCTTTAAAAGCGTTTGAAGGCTGTCAGTGTGCTAACCGAACCGCATTGGGGACACTTTTGGAGTGCGCCAAACCAGCTTTTTCTGCATTGACTGCAGTGGGTTAAATTGCGATTGTATGTGAAAAGTCGCGGTTTGTAATTTTCAACAAGCTTTTTTGTAACTGAGAAGAGTGTTTCCGAAGTGTATTCAGCGTCGCTTAGCTCTAGAACTGTTAAGTTTCCGCCAGATAAAGGCTCATAGAGTTCCTTTTCAACAGCTAAAATTTTCGCTGGGATTTCCAGGTTTTGGAGGCTTATTCTGCCAGAAGCAGAATAGTATGGCTTTTCTCTCGTTCCAAGGAAGCGAACCTTTGCGACACCAAACCTTTCGATGTCCTGTTTTGCCAGCCTTTCAGAGGCATCAGCCCAGGGCAAGGCTGAAGGAAGCAGTCTCCCCTCATGCCTTCCCCTTGGGAGAAATTCTAGCACGTGCTTCAATATTTTGGAGGCAAAATTCAGAGAATTTTCATCCTCATATATGCTTTTTCCGCCGATTGTTTCTGAGGTTTCCTTCAACCCTATGAGGTTTATTAGGCGGGCGGAGTTTTCAATCCTAAAATATTGGTCACCGTTGGCGGAATGCATTAGAAATGGGAGAAAACCTTTTCCACGCTGTTTTAATATTCTATACTTTATTTCTAAGGCTCTTGTTGCCATTTCAAGTCTTTCCCTTAAAAGTGTGAAGAATTTTGCTTCGTCTTTTCCGCTTTCGTAGGCTATTCTGGGAATGTTAACAGTCACTATTCCTAAAATGCCCGTTCGCATCGTGTCAATTTCCCAGTCTCCTTTAAAGTCTGCCTTAAGAACGCCGCCAGATGGAGAAAAAACAGAGCATTGATCATTCCCGTCTAAAAGGTTTGCAAAGTATGGTGTTCCCCTTTCTGATGCCAGATGGTGCGCCTTAAGAAGGGTTTCTGATGCCCTATCATTTGTGAAAGTTTCACGGCGAATCTTAATTATGAGTTTCGGGTTTAAAAGAGGCTTTTCAACGCTTTCTTCAGCGAAAACTTCAAGCATTAGCGAGGCTAAAAGCTGGCTTTCTTCAAGGAAATCCCCATAACAACCACTTGTCAAGCCAGCTGCTGGCTTGTCCGCCAAGAATTCTGGAAGTGTCAGCTCAAGATTTATTGAGGCGTTAACGTGTCGGCTGACATTAAGAATGAAAAGCCTCAGAGCCTCTTTGACGGTGGCTGTATCCAACCCTTTCATGAAGGGTGCTAAAAAAACGTTAAAGTATTCAAGCACTTGTGTGCCGTTGGCTTCTCTGGATGTTTGTAATAGGACATTAAAAGCTAGGTTTAGGGCTGAATCTAAACTTCTCGGCGGCTTTATGAAAGGTTGGGAAACATCTGTGGATGTTGGATTTAAGCCGTTTTTAATGAAGAATCTTAAATCGTGGATTATTTCGCTTGGCTTTAAAATCCAAGAGCCTAAATCGTGAATGTGAATTTCTCCTGAAAGGTATGCGTCTGCAATGTCCCTTGGCAATATGCTGAGAAGTGTATACTCTTCAAGGACGTTTCTCCCAAACTCTTCAAAGGCTGAAGACGCATTAACTGATGTTCTACCCCTCAGCAGACAAGCTGAAACGTCATGTACTGGAAGTCCTAAACGGGTTAGTTTGTGGCGGTATTCCTCCAATCCCCTTTCAATGAGGATTCCGTTAACAACCTCCCTTATGAGGGGGGCTGTCAAATAGCGGGTCCTAGCCTTAAGAAGGCGTTTTTCAGCTTCTTTGGCAATTTTCTGGGCGAGTTCTGGGGGCATGCCAGCCTCTTTTATTAGGGAGTTTGCAATCTTCGTGGTGTCAAACTCTTCAAGGGTAAAGCGGGATGTTCTAACGAGAATTCTCTGCGTCCTTAAACTCCGTTTCTCAATTTCATCAGCCACGTCAATAACCATCTTGCCCAAATCTGTTAGCCGATATTTCTTAGACTCAACATCAGCCTCAATCAAGTCTGCCTTAAGCAAAAACTTCAAGTGGTAAGCGAAACGGCCAGCGTCCCGACTGGGATTCATCTTTAAAATGCCCATAAGCTCAGTGTAAGAAAGCGGACCATAATCGAAAAGCGCATTTAAAATGTTAAGCCTAACAGCCGAAGAAACAGCCTTCAAAACACGGATTCCCCGCACACGCTGATGCTGACTAGACAAGCCTTCCAACCCCCTCTTCTATAGCAGTAATAGTAGTTATAGCCCAGATAAAGGGTTTAAAGGTTAAGAAAACACCTTTATTAAACCTACACAAAACTAACATTAGACAAAGCAAACACTCAAGCATAAAATGGGGCTGTCGGCTAGCATGGTCTAGGCTCTGAGCCTCGGGCGCTCGGGACCCCGGTTCAAATCCGGGCAGCCCCACCATTTTAAGGGCATGGTTTTTAGCTTTGATGTGCAATAGGATTTGTGGAGAAGGCTTTTGTCTGAAAGCGGCTCCAGCAAAATTAGAAGGCCCAGACTTTTTGACATGCCAGAGTGTAAAAACTGCGAGTACAAGGGCAGCCGATGCTGCTGGAACCAGTGCCCATACAATATATGGCGAAAGCGTTGAACCAAAGGATTTAATTTTAGAAAATAACTTAAATGTCACAATTCATCCGAGGTGAAGAGAAATGGACAAAACAGATAGCATATTCATGGAAGTCCGTAAAGTTGGGAGAAAGCATCTTTTAGAAATGGAAGCCAAGAGCGTCTGCATGGAGTACGGTATCCCAGTAACCCGGTTTAAGCTTGCCAAAAGCGAAGCTGAAGCCGTCAAATTTGCAGAGGAAATAGGCTATCCAGTCGTTTTGAAAATTGTTTCGCCGGACATCCTCCACAAGTCTGATGTTGGAGGAGTCATGCTAAACTTGAAAGACGCAAAGGATGTTCGAAAAGCCTACAAACAAATAATGGAGAACGTGCAAAAACATAAGAAAGACGCCGAAATCCTCGGCGTTCTCGTCCAGGAAATGGCCCCACCATCAACAGAAGTTATAGTTGGAGCCATTAAAGACCCCCAGTTCGGCCACGCCCTAATGTTTGGACTTGGAGGAGTCTTCGTAGAGGTTTTAAAAGATGTCACATTTAGAATCACGCCAATAAATGAGGAGGAAGCCCGCGAAATGATCAGCGAAGTTAAGGCTTACCCGCTTCTAAAAGGTTATAGGGGAATGCCCCCAGCAGACATAAAAGCAATAATACAAATCCTCCTGAACACTTCTAGGCTTGTTTCCGAACACCCAGAAATTAAAGAGCTTGACCTAAACCCGATAATGGTCTACGAGAAAGGAGCAAAAACCGTGGACGCAAGAATAATCCTTGAATAAAATGCGTTTAACCTAGGTAAAATGAATGACTGAAAAAAGACAACTGGCAAACAAGCTTAAGGAGTGGGCTAAGAGCGAAATTTTTTCAAAAACTTCTGTTCCGCTGGGAATGCCATTCTTCATTAGGCTTGACGGTTGGAGGTTTCGTGAACTTTCAGAACGTATAGGCGCAGAGAAACCTTTTGACAAAAAGTTTGCACAATGCCTAGTTAACTCTGGCAAAGCCCTATTTGAAAAGGGGTTCAGCCCAACCCTAATATACATAGCCAGCGACGAACTAAACATACTTTTCGATGGAAAAGCTCCCTTCAGCGGCAGAGTTGAAAAAGTAGATTCCGTTCTTCCAAGCCTTATCTCATCAGCGTTCTCCGTTCAGCTGCAGGAGCACTTCGGAAAAAAGGTTGCGGTAGCCTTCGACTCCCGCATAATCCCCATGCTAAACCACCAGAAAATCGTGGAATATTTAGCTTGGAGGCAAACAAACGCATGGAGAAACCACAACAATGCTTACGCCTACTGGCTCTTAAGAAAAATGGGCTTTAAACCATCAGAAATAGCGAAAAAATTGAAGGGCATGAAAACCGAAGAGCTTCATGAAATGCTGTTTAAGCATGGCGTAAATTTGGCTAAAACACCACAATGGCAAAGGAGAGGCATCCTCCTATACAAGAAGCCCTATCAAAAAATGGTGGCCGATCGAAGCGTCACCCGCTGGGGAATCGAGGAAAACTGGGACTTACCCCTCTTCTCCTCAGAAGAAGGAGCAAAATTAATCCAACAGATTATTGAATGGATTAAACAAAAGGAGAACCCCATTGTCAAAGAACGAGAAAAAGCAAGAAATCGAGGAATTATCTAGGAAACTTTCAGCTTTAAGAGAGCAAAGGGACAGGTTAAAGGCTGAAGCAGAAAATTTAACTGAAAAAAGGAACACACTTAACCAAAAACTGAAAGCCCTAAGCGTTGAAATTCTGAAACTGAAAAATGCCAGAAACGAGGCGAACGCAAAAGTTAAGGAGTTAAAACAGCAGAGAAGCCAAATTAAAACCGAAATAGCTCAAAAAATTGAGGAGCTTAAAGGTTTAAGGAACGAGCTTGAGCTAATTTTGAAAAAGAAGCCTACAAGAAGTTTTAAGGCTTTAGAAAAAGAAGTTGAAAGCCTTGAATGGAAAATCCAGACAACACCCCTAAACCTACAAGAGGAGAAAAAACTCGTCGAGCAAGTTATGCAACTACAAAGTCAAATAAGCATTCATAAGAAAATCGAACAGCTAAACCAGAAAAGGATTGAATTAAAGGCTGAGGTGAAAGCCCTACAAGCAAGAGCTGAGCTTCTCCACAAAAACATTTTAGAGTGTGCAAAGAAAAGCCAAGAAATCCATCAAGAACTTCTCAAAAGGGTTGAGGAAGCGGAAAAAATCAAAAAAGAGGCAGACAATGCCCATGAGCTTTACCTCAAAACTCGAGATAAGATAAGGTCTCTTCAAACAGAAATGGCAAAAATCTCTAATGAAATAAAAAGTATTAAGGAAGAAATTTCCGCAGAGGAGGAAAAAGAGCGAAAGGAAGCCGAGGAAAAGCTCTTAGAAGCCATGGAAAGACAAGCTAGAGAAAAACTGAAGCGAGGCGAAAAGCTCACATGGGAAGAATTTAAAATGTTAGCCGAGAAAGGATTAGCATAAACTTAAAGTAACTTCACATAAATATTGACATGGAAGAGAATAAATGAGTGAAACGGGTCAGAAGCAGAAAAAAATTCTAATCCTATGCGTTGACAGAGACGGAGACCTAACAGCAAAGGCTGAAATAAAGACGCCATTAATAGGCAGGGACAAAAACCTCAACGCAGCCGTTTCCCTAGCCCTAAAAGACCCTGAAGAGCCAGACGCAAACGCCATGTTTGAAGCCATAAGAGTTTATGACCGCCTCATAAGCGAGAACAAGCCAGATGAAATCTTTGAAATAGCAACAATTTCAGGCACAGAACTTGGAAGCATCAGCGCAGACAGAAAAATAGTTGCCGAATTAAACGAAGTGTTAAATTCTTTCCCCGCAAGTGAGGTTATTTTGGTTACGGACGGCTATTCTGATGAAGCTGTTTTGCCCCTTATAGAGTCAAGGGTGCCAGTTTCATCCATGAGGAGGATAATCGTTAAACACAGTGAATCCATCGAAGAAACAGCAGCCCTATTCTCAAAGTATTTAAAAACAATTCTAGAAAATCCCAGATATTCGCGCATAGCTTTAGGGTTGCCGGGGCTTCTCTTCCTAATTTTGGGCGTCCTTGCAATATTCGGCTTGGTCCACTATTATCTAATGGCGTTCATTATCGTTTTGGGAACCTACATGTTCATCAAGGGTTTTGGAGTTGACAAAATGGCGAAGAAGGCTTATGTATGGGTTAAGGAGTACTCTCCGCCTCCCCTCCCGGTGCAGATTTCCGCGTTTTCTACGCTTGCTGGTATTCTATGCATGGCTATAGGTCTTTATTTAGGATATACTGCAGCGTCGGAAGCCATATCATCGCTAGGTATAGACATGTCCAACTGGATGAATGTTTTTTCACCACTAGTTGCAGGCTACTTTATCATGGACTCAAAAGACCTCGCTATTGTGGGGATCTGTGTAGCCCTAACCGGAAGGGCCATACGTTGGTATTTTGAAAAGGACTCGAGGCTTTTGCGCAATGCAGCTTTAATAGTCTTGGTTGGATGGACTAGGCAGATTCTCGACGCTGCTTCTAACATTTTGATAAACCCGAAAATTGGCTATGAAGTTTTAATATTTTCAATTGTTGTGGGCATTTTGCTGGGTGTTGCATCGCTTTTGATCATAATTGTTATCCATAGGTCCGCTAAAGGATTTTTCAAGGAGACTGGGGAGAAGGTTGAAGAGTTTAAGGAAGAAGGCTAAAATTGCAATTGTTGGCGGGACAGGCTTCGAGAAACTTTTTACAAATCCTGAAAAAGTTATTATGGGAACCCCCTACGGGGTTCCACCACCATTATTTGTTGGCGAGATTGGCGGCATGGATGTTATTTTCCTCCCAAGGCATGGTCCTGAACATTCTGTTCCTCCACACAAGGTGAATTATAGGGCAAACATATACGCGCTACATGAGGTCGGAGTAGAAAGGATTATAGCCGTCAACGCCGTCGGCGCAATAAACTCAAGTTTTAAACCTGGCGACATTGTTGTTCCCCATGATTTTGCCGACTTTACGAAGATGCGCCCCGCAACCTTTTATGATGAAGCCCCAGTCACACATATTGACGTTTCACAGCCGTACTGCCCAGAAATCCGTGAAATGCTGGTTGAAAGTGCCGAAAAGCTTGGTCTGCATGTTTGGTCTAAAGCCGTGCTCGTCTGCACAGAGGGGCCGCGCTTTGAAACTCCCGCAGAGATTGAAATGTTTAGGCGTTTAGGCTTTGATGTTGTTGGCATGACCGGTGTTCCTGAAGCAGTGCTCGCTAGGGAGCTTGAAATTTGTTATGCATGTATATGTTTTGTTTCTAATATGGCTGCTGGAATGCAGGAGCGTTTAACACCTAAGGAGGTTTTTGAGGTTTCACGAAGGGTTCAGCCGAAAATAGAGCAACTTTTAATTGAGACTGTTAAGGCTTTACCAATTGAACGTAGAAAATGCCCATGTGTGAACGCGCTCAAAGATGCGAGGCTCAAATAGATGCTAAAAACTGTTCTGTCAGCCCTTGGCGCATACAAGCTTTATGAGAAGTGGCTTTGGCACCAGGTTAAAAACAACGTTAAACCAGAACATATGGCCATAATTTTGGATGGAAATAGACGGTGGGCCTCAGAGAAGGATCTTGACTCATGGTATGGCCATAAAGAAGGGGCTGAAAAGGTTGAGAAGCTTCTTGAATGGTGCCTAAAGCTTAACGTTAAGTCCATAACTTTGTACGCGTTTTCAACAGAGAACTTTCGCCGTCCTAGGAGGGAAGTTGAAGAGATCATGCGTATTGCTGGTGAAAAACTTCAGAAAATCATAACAGATGAAAGGATACATAAAAACAAGGTTAGGGTTAAAGTCATCGGCAGAACCCAGCTGCTTCCAGAAAATTTGCAAAAGATTATAGCCGACGTGGAAAAAGCCACTCAAAACTATGATAAACACTTTTTAAATATAGCCTTCGCATATGGCGGAAGGGCTGAAATAGTGGATGCTGCAAGGAAAATTGCGGAAAAAGTGCAGAGAAAAGAGCTTGCTCCAGAAGACGTTAATGAGGAACTTTTTGAGCAACACCTTTACACTTCGCACCTGCCAAAGCAAGACCCAGACCTAATAATAAGAACTTCTGGAGAAGAAAGGCTAAGCGGATTCCTATTGTGGCAGTCAGCCTACAGCGAACTATGCTTCCTAGACGTTTACTGGCCTGACTTCCGCTTAATAGACCTTTTAAGGGCTGTCAGAACTTTTCAGAAGCGCAAAAGGCGTTTTGGAGCCTAAAAGGGAAAACTTTTGGAGTGGTTATGCTCTTTTTTTGGCGCTTATTATTGAGATGACATCCCTATCCTTTAGTATGTAGTCTTCTCCAACACGTTTTCTTTCTCTGGCTTCTACTGCGTAGATGAAGCTTTCGCCCAGTTCTGTGTGAATTAGGTAGGCGAGTTCACGGGCTGTGGTCCCATATGGAACGAGATAAGCGTCTGGCAAAACCCTCCCATGATGGTCTGATAAGTGCTCCAAATCCTCAACCGGGTAGACTGTAATCATGTTTAAAAGTTTAAAGTAAGCCATATTTACTGCTTCTTGAACCCCTGTGGAGCCAAATTTCAGCAAAACTTTTTCCCTTATCGTTTCCAATGCTTTGAGCTGGCTTTCAGTAAGCTTCTCCGGATTATTAATTTTGAAGTTGCAGTCTCCGGGTCTGTAATCTATAAGTTTTTTCTCCGCAGCCCTCCTTAGGGCAAGTTCGGCTTCCGCACAGCATGGAACCACAATATAGTTCAGTTTTTTAAGCCTTTCAAGGTTTTCTTCGGCTTTTGGGGCGTCCATTTTGTTTGCAGCTATGAGCATTGGCTTTGCAATCTGCCTTAAAGCGTCAATAAACTTTAGGAAGTCTTCCTCACTCCAGCTTGTGGGTTTGTCAGCGTTCAAGCCGGTTCTCCTTACCGCTTCAAAAATGTGAGCTCTTCTTATTGCTAGGCCGCTTAGCCTCTCTTCCAGAATTGAGATTAGGTCTTTTGATTCGGATTCGGCTGTTCTTGCTATTTTTGCCCAATCCCTTTTGAGGATGTTAGCCATCCACATGGTTATTTCATGCTCTAAAAATTTTACATCCTCAACTGGGTCGTGTTCGCCAGGCTTGCAGATTCTCCCCTCAGAGTCTGTTCCGCCAGAAGCATCAACAATGTGGATTAGCACATCCGCCTTCCTTATTTCGTCCAAGAACTGGTTGCCCAAGCCTCTCCCTTGCCAAGCACCAGGCACAAGTCCGGCACAGTCAATGAACTCAACTGGAATTAGTCTGATGCCGTCGATGCATAGGGAGTTTACAGGTGTGTCTTTAACCCCAAACTCTTTGCATACGCAGGGCGTTCTCACATAGCCTATGCCTCTGTTCGGCTTTATAGTCGTAAAGGGATAGTTTGCAATTTCAGCAGGCGCAAGAGTTGCTGCACTAAAAAATGTTGACTTTCCAGTGTTGGGTTTTCCAACTATTCCCAGCAGCCTTGAATAGGACTTCTGCATCCAAACCCACGTACACTAATGTTTACATGCGGCTTTGGCTATATGGCTTGTGCCACCTTTACCATATAAGCCCTTTCCAGAACGCCTAAAAATAATTAGCAAAATGAGCATGGATGCCGCCAAAATGCCCATGTATAAGGCGAAGGTTTTGAGAACAAGTATCCAAGCATTGTTTAACGTTTTTCCAATATTTTCAAGTGCTTCAATGACGCTTGAGCTTGCAATTTGAGCGGATGTTTCCCAAGAGTCTATAGCCTTTTGAAGGCAGATTTTGCTTTCCAAAAGCTCCCGCTCTACCTTTTTAATTTCGGATGGAAAAATTAGGGAAGTTCCGAAAATTTTCCCGAGAGATAGGGCAAATTCTGCTTGCCTTATCCTTTGAACAGCGGAAACGATGTTTTGGGCAAAGGCGCTGTCATCAAACGTGTTTGGCTGGAGCGCCGTTAATTGGACGGTTTGCTCATCCACAAGTTGCGTTTCTGTGCCATTTATGTAATAGTTTGAGTAGGGTATAACCTCTGGTGTGCTTTTAATTGAGCTGAAATGTTTGTTATCTATAGCGTCGAAAAGCTGCCATGTTGCGTCCACGGGTATCCATCCATAGTTTTCTAGGTAATACTCTGCCCACATATGCCCATCCTTCAAAACCTCATTCATATAATGGAAGGCGAAGCCTGCTTGAACTCTTGCTGGAATCCCAGCGGCCCTGCATAAAGCAGCGAAAAGGTAAGAGTATTCGGAGCAGTCTCCTATGCCATGCTCTAAAGCCCAAAGGGCACCCTTCTCGTCTTCTTGTATCTCATACCGCAAATAACTGACCACAAAATTGTATATCAAGCGGGCTTTCCTATGCGGGTCACTCTCGTCACCAGTTATTTCCCGTGCCTTTTCCACGATTTCCGTGCTGTTTGATTCTATGAATTCTTCCGGCTGCGTATATTTCATGTAAAGCTCTGAACTTTTATTGTAGTCTCCTATTAAGCTGGAGTTAACAGTGTAAGTGATGCTGAAAGAAAGAATGCGATAGTCAAACTCCACCATAAATGTTTGACCCGGCGAAAACGCTAAATCTTTCCAGTAAGCATACACGTTTCCGGAACCATCCCTTATGAAATGGTATCCGCCTGGCTGAACACTGTATAGTATGGCATAGTGTCTTGCTGTCTCGTTACAAATTAATGGAACGTAAAGGTTTACACCAGTTACTATGCCAGGCGTTGGATTTGTAATTTCAATTATATGTCTAAGCCTACTGACAAAAACTTCTTCCACATCATATTTTAGGATGCTGGGGCTTTCAGTGTTTTCAGCCACCGTTGGCGGAAGGAAAACTGACAGAACAATTATCACGAAGGCGACAACCATGAAATACCGAAACCCGTTTCCCATTTTATTCTTGCTATAACACAACGAAGAAATTATTAAGGTTATATGAGTTACAAAGCGTTCAGTCCTCTGGACTTTGAGCTGAAAACTCTATGGCTTGAATTAGCCCTCTGGCTATTGAAAGAAGGTTTATTGCAACCATGATTGCCAGCAAGGGAATAAACTCTACGGTGAAAGTGAAACCAGCATAATCCATACTTAAAACGCCGAAGTTTGTTGAATATGCAATGTAAACAATTAGGAAGAAGGACCTTAAAATAATGAATACATATTTGTAAATGGTGTTTTCGCTGATTCTAATTGCGAATGTGAAGAAAAGCGAGGCGCAAACCAAAATCCAATACAATGCTGAAAACTGCAGGAAAAAGTTACCTAAAAAAGATGAAAGTAATAGCCATATAAGAAACCAGACCACTCCGTAAATGGCTGTTACAAGCGCCGCTTTGACAATCTTAACAAGGAATTTTCGACGGCTAGATTTGGCCTCAACTTCGTTCATGGACTCCCCCACCGCTCTTCATGGATTAATATATTCTCAAAGTATAGGCGGACTATGCCACTATTGGTTAATTCTGGAATCGGTATTTCGAATACTCCATGGTAAAGTGCCTTAGAAGACACGTTTATTTGCTGTCCCATTGAACCAACTGGAATATTTGATTGATCGAGAATTTCTAACCGCAACAAGCCGCTTATTGGGAAGGATGCATTATTGAAAAAGCTCACAGAAAAGACCTGATGCGTTTTATTGCAGCCGGTATGCTGTATTGTCGGATTACTAAAGGGTGCACCCCAATGAAACGTAAAATTCTTTGCAATTTTAAAGGCTATCGCATAAGCCACTCGAAAGTGAAAAGCCACAATTGCATTAAGTTCTGCATCGTTTGTTAAGAGTTTCCTATCCTTCGAAAGTAAATCCTCCAAGCTGATCGAGGCGCTTAAGTTGGATGCAACCATTTCCCCAGCTGGAATTTTCAATTGTTGCGTTGAAAACTCCGCGATTTTTCCCGCTTCGCCATAAACGTCTATGCTTATGCACACCTCTGAGAGTTCATAAAAGCCTGTGTTGTTTATGCGGAAAGGTATCAACATGGACAAATTTCCGTCGGATAATGTTAGGTTTGGCTCTCCTATGCCGGCTATATTGCCTCCTTCAAGAAGTTGAATTAGTGAAAGCACCACAGTGACTGGTAGCATTAATATGGCAATCCATAGAACTGCAATTATCAATCTTAAGGCTCTGATTGTATGCCGCAACTCTGAATTCCTCTCGTATTTTTAGGCTTTAGGTTTTCTTCTCTTCAGCTTTCGGCTGGGTTTGCTGAGGTGTTTGTGGTTGAGGCTGTGGAGGTGGTTGCTGGAGCTTTGGAGGTGGAGGTGATGGAACTGGTTTTGCCTTCGCTTCTTTATAGAGTTGTATACCCCTCATTGTTGCAATTGAGCCAACCCAACCCATTATTCCAAGAAACATTATCTTGATTACGGCTTCCGTTATTGGTCCAAAGATTTCTCCCAGGGCTTTTGAAAGGTCTTGGGATGTTATAATGCTCACAACGGATGTCAGCATCAAATACGCCATCACAAAAGTCAAGACAAGCAACAGCAAGCCTACAACTATAATTGCATAGGCTACAATTTCTGCTTTATCATCTTTCATTTTGCATCAACCAGCTTTAAGGCTATTTCTCCAGCAAACTAATATAAAAATAATATGCATTACACCGGAAGATTGCAAAAGTCTTAAGTGTTCTAGAAGCCGTGAAAACCACTGACCGAAATGAAAGCCGCTGTATATTACAGTCAGAAGGATATAAGGATAGAGGAAATTCCAACTCCGAAAATTGGGCGTGACGAAGTTCTTGTGGAGATGAAGGCATGCGGCATATGCGGCTCGGATTTGATGGATTGGTACCTGAAAAATCGCGCCCCACTGGTTCTTGGACATGAGCCTTCTGGTGTAATTGTCGAGAAAGGAAGGGATGTAAAAAATTTTGATGTTGGAGATAGGGTTTTCGTTCACCATCATGTGGCATGCTTAAAATGCCATTACTGCACGCATGGAGACTACACTCTTTGCGAGCAGTTCCACAACACAAACATTATTCCCGGGGGTTTCGCCGAATATTTTAAGGTTCCAGCCCCCAACCTAAACTTGGACACTCTGAAAATTCCCGACGGCATCTCTTTTGATGAAGCCACCTTAATTGAACCCGTGGGCTGCTGTTTAAGGGCCATTAAAAAATGTGGAATCCAAAAAGGGGATTCTGTGGCTATAATTGGGGCTGGGGCAACAGGCATTATCCACACAGTTTTAGCGAAGGTTTTTGGCGCTGGGAAAGTCATTGTAAGCGACTTAATTGACTTCCGCTTAAGAGCAGCCCAGAAATTCGGTGCTAACGTTGTTGTTAATCCACTTAATACAAGTTTAAAAGAAGTTGTTAAGGCTGAAACAGACGGGAGAGGCGTAGACCTAGCCATTGTTACTGCTCCAAGCCTAGAAGCATACCAAGCCGGATTAGGCGTATGTCGTAAAGGTGGAAAACTCTGCGTTTTCGCCCCAACAGAGCCGGGAAAATTTTTGGAAATAAGTCCAAAAGAGCTTTTCTTCAACGAGTTGCAGATAATTCCATCTTATTCAACTTCGCATGTGGAGACAAGGGAAGCCCTAGAACTGGTAAAGTCTGAGAAAATACGCGTTAGAGAATTGATAACTCACCGTTTTCCGTTGTTGGATGCTGCCAAAGCCTTTAAAACAGCCTTGGAAGATAAAGAAAGCCTGAAGATTGTTGTGCTTGGCAAGTGATTGGAATGAAGGCGGCCATGCTTTATGGAGTTAGAGACCTAAGAATCGTGGACTTGGAAGTTCCGAAGGTTGATGCTGGCGAAGTCCTCGTTCGGGTTAGGGCGGCGACAACATGCGGCACAGACCTAAAAATTTTCCAAAGGGGCTACGTTGAAAAAGTGATAAAGCTTCCAACTGTTTTTGGGCACGAATGGGCCGGCGAAGTCGTTGAGGTTGGCGAAGGCTTAGATTGGCCTAAAATTGGCATGAGGGTTCGTGCCGGCAACAGTGCTCCATGCTTACACTGTGTGATGTGCAGTAAGGGCAAGTATAACCTATGCGAAAACATGACTTGGCTCTGGGGAGCCTACGCCGAATACATAAAAGTTCCAGCCCACATGGTCCGCGTCAACATGCAGGAAATCCCACAGCACATATCTTATGAAGAGGCTGCCATCACAGAGCCTCTGGCATGCGTGCTCCACGGGGTTGAAGAGGCAGGGGTCAAGTTGGGCGATTCTGTGGCGATTATAGGCGCTGGACCCATTGGGTTACTGCATCTACTAATCGTAAAAGGGGTTGGTGCTGAAAAAGTCATAATGATAGACCTTGTTGAGGAAAGATTGGATTTTGCAGAAAAACTCGGGGCAGACGAAACCGTTAACGCTGGGAAAGAAAACGTTGAGGAGAAAGTTCGCCAATCCACCGGCAGTTACGGTGCCGACGTCGTTATTGAAGCCATTGGAAAGCCGCAAACATGGGAGCAAGCCCTAAGGCTTGTTAGGAAAGGCGGAACGGTCCTAGAATTCGGAGGATGCCCACCCGGAACCGAGATAAAGGTTAACGCCGAACAGCTCCACTATGGAGAAACCACCGTGCTTGGCACTTTTCATGCCACACCTCTACACTTTAGGAAAGCCTTAAACTTAATAGCCTCAAAAACCATTGACGTAGCACCCCTCATAACACGAAAAATGCCTCTTGAAAGAATAAATGAGGCTTTTGAAATCCTTTCAACATCAAAAAAAGAAATTAAAATAGCCATACAACCGTAAAATTGGATAATAACGGCCGGAAAAGAAATGGCGACTGAAGGATACATTTTAAGAATAGCCAAAAAAGAGTGGGTTGAAAAGGTCTTCAACTCAGCCATCTATTATACTGGAGCTCGAAGGAAATGGCAGACTGGGCAAACAATACTTTTTGTGGGGAAAACAGAGTTCGGCGACGCCTTCATAGGTTATGGCGTAATAGAAAACATCTACGAGAAAGAAGAGCTATCAGAAGAAGAGCAGAGGGAATGCGAAACCTATGGGTGGAGCCAAGCCCTAGAATTCAAATATGTTATGAGATTTGAGAAGCCCTTACCCATAAAAGAAACTTTTCTAAAAGAATTGAAGCTTCGTGGCAAAACGCTTCACAGCTTACCCCTTACAAAAGAGCAGCTTAACTCTATCATAAATCAGGCTGAAAAGTAATCTTTCACCAAAAAGGCTGTATGTACTCTCTAACCCTAAACTTGACGCCTAACCCTTTAGCGATTTCCCCAGCCTTGGAAATGTCAACTTCAGGGATTCTGACGGCCGTCACCTCAACGTCTAAAAGCTCCCTAGCCTTTTTTATGAAATCTAGAACACTTTCGAACGCATTTTCAAAGACTGGTCTGCAAACTTGGTTATATGTTTCCTCGTTGTGGGCGTTTAGGCTTATGCTAACTTTGTCGACACCAGCCATTTTCAACTCTTCGACAACGTTTCGCCCCTTGTTAAGCAGGAAGGCTTGACCGTTTGTGTCCACCCTTATTATTACGATTTTTCCATAATGCTGCTTTATCCATCTGCTAACCTCTAAAACGCAGTCCAACCTTTCCAAGGGTTCTCCAAAACCGCAGAATACAATTTCACGCCAATTCCTTCTGTTTAGAAAGTTTTCAAGTTCACTGATTATTTCGCTTATTGTGGGTTCTTTTTCAAGTTTGAGGTTGAACCCCCCTACACCATCGCGAAAGTTTCTCAAGCAGAAGTAGCAGTTGTTGGAGCACTTGTTTGTTATGTTAAGGTATAGGTTATCTTCAAGCCAGTAGACGATGCTGGGACGTCTTCTGACAGCCATCGTGTATCCTCGCCTTAATAGTGGCAAAATTGGAAATTAAAAGTTGAGTTGGTCTAGGCTCTGCGAGAGGAAGTTGAGAATAAATTTAAAAGCTGATTCGAGGCTTATGGTTTTGTTATTACAGGGGCAAAGGCGCATGGTTAAATACATTTTTGTTACTGGCGGAGTGTTAAGCTCCGTTGGTAAGGGTATTGTAACTTCATCCATTGGGAAGATGCTTCAAGCTAGGGGGTTTAAGGTTACAGCCATAAAAATTGACCCATATGTAAATGTTGACGCTGGGACCATGAACCCCTATATGCACGGCGAGGTTTATGTTACTGACGATGGCGGCGAAACAGACCTAGATTTAGGTTGGTATGAACGCTTCCTAGATTTGGACTTGAAAAAGGAGAACAATATTACAACGGGCATTGTTTATAAGGCTGTTATTGAAAAGGAGCGGCGAGGCGACTTTCTCGGCAGATGTGTTCAAATAGTGCCCCATGTGACAAATGAGATTAAAAGTCGAATTAGAAGTGTGGCGTCAAACTCGAAGGCTGACGTGGTTCTAACGGAGGTTGGCGGAACAGTAGGCGACATTGAGGGCTTGCCATTTCTCGAGGCCATAAGACAGATGCGCCTCGAAGAGGGTTACGAGAACACTTTGTACGTGCATGTAGCCCTAGTTCCAATATTGGATGTCACTAAGGAGATGAAGACTAAGCCTTTGCAGCACAGCGTCAACGAGTTGCGCCGCATTGGTATACAGCCAGACATAATTGTGGCAAGGTGTTCCCAAATGATAGACTCAGAAGCTCTAAGAAAAATAGCCTTATTCGGCACAATCCCTGAAAACGCTGTTTTCTGCTCGTACAATGTTGAATCTATATACCAAGTTCCGTTGATTCTCGATGAACAGGGGATGGGCAACTTCATCTGTAAAAGGCTTGGGCTTTCAGAACGCAAGCCAGACTTTGAAAATTGGAGGAAATTTGTTGGCGCAGTGTTAAACCCCAAGTATGAGGTTAAAATAGCCTTGGTTGGCAAGTACGCCGGACTAGCTGACAGCTATGTAAGCATGAACGAGGCACTGCGCCATGGCGGTGCAGAGTGCAAAACAAGGGTGAACATTCATTTTATTGAGGCTGAAACCTTCGAGAAAAATCCGGGAAAGATTCAGATGCTGAAAGACTTTGATGGAATCTTCGTTCCATACGGCTTCGGTCCAAGGGGGACGGAGGGCAAGATGATGGCGATAAAATTTGCAAGGAAAAACAACATACCCTTCCTGGGCATTTGCTATGGCTTCCAATTAGCCGTTGTGGAGTTCGCCAGAAACGTTTGCGGTTTGGAAAAGGCAAATAGCACAGAAATAGACCCAAACACGCCGCATCCGGTAATTGACCTAATGCCAGAGCAAAAGGGCATAGAATATAAAGGCGCAACCATGCGTCTTGGAGCCCACAAAATAATAGTGAAACCAAACACGATGGCACACACGCTTTATAAAAGTGGAGAAATTTACGAGCGTCACCGTCACAGATTTGAAGTTAACATGGACTATGTGGAGAAACTGGAAAAGAATGGTTTGGTGTTTTCTGGAAGAAGCCCAGACGGAAGAAGGATGGAAATCCTTGAACTGTCAAACCACTTCTTCTTTTTCGCAACCCAGTTCCACGGAGAATTCAAAAGTCGCCCGGGAAAACCAGACCCAGAATATTATGGCTTTGTAAAGGCTTGCCTAGACAAAAAACTTGGGAAAGCCAAACCTGAATTCTAAAGTTTATAGGCCTATTTCTTGGGCTATCTCCTTTAACCCATTTAAGGCTAGCTCAAAGAATTGTTCGCGTGAAACCCCAATTTCCTCGCAGAGAAGAATCCTATCCCTTTCCGCGCCTCTCGCAAAGTCTTTATCCTTAAACTTTTTTGCAACGGTTTCCACTTTCACGTCTGCCAACTTTTTAGAGGGCATTACAAGGGCGCATGCCACCAGCAAACCTGAAATGGCGTCGCTAGCGATTAAAGCCTTCTCCATTCTGCTTTCGGGTTTTACGCCAGTATGCCTAAAATTATGCGCCTTTATCGCCCTCAATAGTTCTTCTGGCAGTTCTTCCTTTAGAATTTGTTCTGCAACTAGGCTGTGCTTTTCCGGTGTGGCTTCGGTTTTTTCATAGTCGATGTCGTGGATTAAGCCCACCAAACCCCACTTTTCCTCATCTTCTCCAAAGTGCCTAGCTAGGCTCCGCATTATAGCTTCGACAGCAAGCATATGGTAAACAATGTTTCTTTTTGAAACATGCTGCTTAACAAGGTTTAAGGCTTCTTCACGCTTGAGCATTGAGCATCACTAGGCTAGGCATTTTGGGCTTTAACCATTTAAGTCTTCCCCATACATCTGGTCTGGCGCCAAAATTTCTGGAAATCTAATCCGGAGCATTTGCCTTGCAATATAGCATAAGTGGCATGCATCCGCATAAGCCTCATCATGAGGTAAATTATATTTTTCAACAAGCGCCACCGGACCGCCACGGATTAAAGGCTCAAGTACGGGTTAGCGTAAGGATCGTACTCCCCAATTATTTTTGATAACGGTTTCCGCCAAACATTCCCTATGGATATTCCCTGACAAACATGAACGTATCCAAAAGGGTCTATGTGAACTCTCTCCTGATTGGCAAAGTCTTCGTAGGGGCATTTCGTAAGCTCACGCCAATGGCGTTTGCTAGCTTTATCTGCCAGTTTTGAGCATGCCCTACCACGGTACATAAGCTCGTATAAGCCAACTTTCACCCCGTCTACTTCTGCGGGGCAAGGAGCCTCCTCGTCTGGACATTTAATGGCCATTATTCCAACTTTCATGTTTAGAATTTTTGCGGTATTTACAGCGTTTTTAACCTCTTCCGTTATCCACCTCTCACCATGATAGAGGTCGCTGCTCAAACTTAATTCCACATCTTTAGCCCTAGCTATTGGAAGCAGCCACTCTATGGCGTCTTCCACACATGTGGCCCAATAACAATTCGAAAGAACCTCCACATGCAAGCCAGCTCAACGCTTCTCTCCACAGTTTTAACCATTATTGGATAATAAAGAAAGGGTTCACCACCCTCAACTGAAACATAGCTAACCGAGCCGATTTTTCTGGCTTCGGCTAATACTTCATTAATTTGTTTGAAGGTGAAGGTTCCCTTTGTGTTTGGGCTCCCCCAAACAAAGCAGTGGTCGCACTCCACATCGCAATGATATGTGAGGAGAAGGTGAACACCTTTTAAATTCATGCAAACACCCGCGTCATGTATATTATTGCTTAAGCACTATTTTGGAGTTGCTAAAGAAACTACTACATGGAGTTGGGTAAACTATATAATGTGGCTTTGGGATTCTCTGCGTCATTGTGAGATGTAAGCGCTAATGGTTTCCGTTAAACCAAGAATCACATGGAAAACTTTGATTATGCTTTTGATAGGCATCATAGCCTTCATCCTATACTTGTTCATCTTACGCGTGGACATACCAGATATTGTTGCGAAAATTCAAAGGGCAAATATGCCATTGTATTTGCTGGCTGCATCCCTCATTTTCGTCGAGATGTTCTTTTACTCGATGGCTTGGCGCTCCCTACTCAACTTTCTCTCAGTGAAGCTTTCAGTTTTAAAATCCTACTTGTATGTGTGGTATGGGAATTTCGTGGACATCATAATTCCTGCGGAGTCTATAAGCGGGGAAATTTCTAGGGTGTACCTAATAACAAGAGAACAAGGGAACGCCTTGAGCGGTAAAATTGCAGCCTCCCTAGTAGCCCATAGACTTATAAGCATGGGAGTTGGCGCAACAACAGTCGGAATTGGAACAATTCTTCTAATGGAAACATTCATTAACAATTTAATATTCAGTTTAAGCTTATTCGTCACTGCGGCAACGGTTTTTTTCATTATTTTACTTGTAATTTTATGTGTTAAAATAAATTGGACTTTGAGAATTATTAACCGCCTTATTGGAATTTTCGAATTCGCGAGCAGAGGTCGATGGAAGGAGAAAATGGCAAAAATTAAGGAAGACGCTGTTAAGGTTGTTGAAATGTTTTATGATTCAATGAAAGAGTATGTGCATGCCCCAAAGGTTGTTACAACTTCCATATTTTTATCTGCCCTTTCGTGGCTTTCTTATTTGGCTATATGCTACATAATTTTTCTGGCAATAGGCTTTAACCGCTCCTTCTTGGACATGATTGGCATTATCTTCGTGACCCAGTCTATAGTAACAGCTGTGAAGTCCATCCCCATTGGTGTCCCTTTCGAGGTTGGGTTGCCGGAAATAACCATGACAACACTGTATGCGGTTTTAGGTATACCCTTTGATATAAGCGCCACAGCAACAGTTCTTACCAGAATTTTGTCGCTTTGGCTAAAGTTCTTTGTAGGGTTTGCAATCCAACAGTGGGTTGAAATCAAGGCGATAAAGGCTTCACTTAAGGCTGTTAAAACCGAAAAAGGCTAAATTTTCCTCCATCCTTTCTTAGTTTAAGGTGTCAACGACGGTAAAGATTGAAGACGCTTCTATAAAATACTTAGACAGACTTTTCGAGATTGAAATGGAGTGTTTTAAAAGCGAGGCTTTCACTAAACAGCACATAGCCCAACTCCTTACAAACCAGAACTGCATAAGCCTAATGGCAAAAGAAAACGATAAAATCATAGGTTTCGTCATTGGAATGGTCTACGTTGAGGGCGATATTTTGACAGGGCACATATTAACATTAGATGTTTCCCTAAGCCACCGCCGCAAAGGGGTAGGAATAAAGCTTTTACAAGAAATGGAGAAAATCTTCAGAAGTAAGCAGGTTAAAGTGTCCCGTTTAGAGGTAAGGGAGGACAATGTTGCAGCGTTAAATCTTTACCAGAAGCTTGGTTATAGAAAAGTTGGAAGACTGCGCCATTATTATGGAGATGCCCACGGGATAATTTTAGAAAAGGTGCTAGTCCAACCTTAAAAGTTTAAGGTTTGTCTTCTCGTCAAAAGCCCTCTGCAAAGTTAAGTCAGCCGCCTCAATTATGGCTAGTTCTGCCGTGGCACCAACGATTGAGCCTTGCATTAGGTGGCCGCCAAAAGCTTTGCCTCTCTCATTCGTGACAACAATATGTGCATGAATTATCGTCTCGCCCTTTTCGTCCACAGCAATATTCCCAGTACATGAGGCAATTTCCAGAGGGCCTTCCAGCTGAATATACTTGTATTGGCCCTCCTTATAATAACCAAGCACAGCCTTTTTTAAGCTACCTATTGCAACTATCACTCCGGCTTTCACCCCACTTTTTTCAGCCCTTTTCTTTACGGCTTCGGCTAAATCTTCACCCTCCATTATTCGTGAGAAAAATATTCTTCCAATTTTCCCTTCCAACATTAGTTCAGCCTCGATTTAGGTTAACACCATTGAAGATTTAAAGATAAAGGTATAGGTTTTCTGAAACCGATTTTTGAACGTAAACCCTAAAAATATCAAATGGTATAATTATTTTTAGGCATGAGGATAAGGCTTTATGGAGAAGAAGAAAAAGGAGAAGGGAAAGTTCAGGAGAGCGATAGTTGTTTTAATTCGCAATACTACGTGGCGATGTGGAAAACTTGAGAGGCTGATTGTCAAGCATCTCCGCAAAGAAAGCATTGGACTAGGGAAGTCTGGAACACCTTTGACGGATATGCTGCAAAGTTTCAAGTTGTCTGGGAAGAAGCGGAACGAGTTTTTAGACGCTGTAAAAAGGCTGGAGAGAAGGAATATAGTAAAAATCTTAAGTGTGTGAACCTTGTTCTAAAGTGTCCCCTTTTAAGATTTTTTTTCAGTTAGTTTTTTGGCGTTTTCAATCCATTTCTGTGTTATTTTCGGTGAAATCTTGAGTTTAGAAGCCAGCTCCTTTGCTGAAGCTTTTGCGAGCTCTTCGACGTTGTTTATGCCCAAAGCTTTAAGCTGTTCAGCCCTTTTCTCCCCCACACCCTTAACCTCTGTTAATGGGGTCCCGGCTGGGGCTTCCATTTCTACGACTTTCTCCTCAGCTGTTACTACTGTGGTAGGTGAAGGTGGTGATGGTGGCGGCGCTTGTGCCATCGGTTGAATAGATGGGGGTGTGGGAGGAGCAGCCACTGCTGTTTGTACTTTTGGTTTAGGTCTTTGAGTGTAGCCAAGTCCAATGAAGAAAAGCCCAAGAATAGCGGTCGTGATAATTCCAAGGGATTTGTATCCTTCTTCAATTTGACTGGCAAACACTATTCCAGTTATTATGAAAAAGATTATTGCTACCGTGTATAGGGCATAATCTGAGCGCATTTTGTCTTTCTCCCTAGCATCTATGTTTTATGAAACGGTTTAAATAATTTTCTACAGAATTCAAAAAGAAAATGGAATTTTAGGCTTTTCAACCTTTACTTAAGTAATTCCTTTTCTGGCGGCGGCTTCTTTATCAATCCTTCCCTCATTAGAACTTTCAGGCTTTCTCTGGCGTTCTTTATTATTGAAACAGCTCTCTCGTAAAGCTCATGTCTGCTAAGTTTTACTCTGGCTACACCTTGCTCTATGGATTTTAAGGCACATGCCACTGCTTCATGTGGGAAGACTTCCCACTCCTCCATTCTTGGCAAGATATCCTCTTCATGAATGCCTCTTTCTTCAGCGAATTTCGCAAGTTCCTCAGCGGCTGCAATGCACATGTCATCTGTAACAGTTTTAGCCTTAACATCTAAAACGCCCCTGAATATCGCTGGAAAACCTAAACTGTTGTTAACCTGGTTTGGAAAGTCGCTTCTTCCAGTCGCCACTATGCGGGCTCCGGCTTCTTTTGCTTCCCAAGGCCATATTTCAGGTATCGGGTTTGCACATGCAAAGACTATTGCGTTGTCAGCCATGGTTGCAACCCACTCCTTCTTAATTGTGCCTGGTCCAGGTTTTGACGCAGCCACAACGGCGTCTACGCCTTTGAAGGCTTCTGCTATATCGCCTGTTCTGCCCTCAGCGTTTGTTATTTGGGCTAGCTCGTACTTCCAGGGGTCTTCTTCTTTTGAAATGTCTTTTCTTCCGGCGTGGATTATGCCTTTTGTGTCAACCATTATTATGTTTCCGGGCTTCATTCCCCATCTTATTAGGACGTAGGCTGTTCGGATGTTGGCTGCTCCGGCGCCTATAAGCGTGATTAGGCTTTCTTTTGGTTTTTTGCCAACCAGTTTGAAGGCGTTTATCAAACCTGCCAATATTACTGTGGCTGTTCCCTGCTGGTCGTCGTGCCAAACTGGGATTTGCAGCCTTCTTCGGGCTTCTTCTAAGACATAGAAGCACTTTGGCTTTTCAATGTCTTCAAGGTTTATTCCGCCAAATGAAGGTTCTATTAGCTCGCATGCACGGATAATTTCTTCCGGGTCTTTGGTTTTTAGGCATATGGGGAATGCGTCAACACCGCCCAAGTATTTGAAGAGTAGGGCTTTTCCTTCCATGACTGGCATGGCTGCTTCTGGGCCTATGTCACCTAATCCTAAAACACGGGTTCCGTCTGAAACAACAGCCACATAGTTCCACCGGTTTGTGAGTTCAAAGGACTTGTCTGGGTTTTCCTGAATCTCCTTACATGGCGTGGCAACGCCTGGGGTATACCATATTGCAAAATCGTCAGGGCTTGTTATGGCGCATTTTGGCATGACTTGAACTTTACCCTCATAAAACTTGTGCATAGGTGGGGCGAGTTGAGAAGGCTTTTTCGCCTTTGCAAGCAGTTCTTCAACTGTGGGTTTTCTTTCCTCCTTTTTAGCTGGGTACATTGTAATCTTCTCCTTTTTGGGATGTTGTTGTTTATGGTGCTAGAGCTTTAAGGGTTGCGGTAAAATTTGATAGTCCTTAAAGTTTGGATTCCAATTTTTGAGATTTAGATTAGTTGTTCATAACTTATATATGTAGGTAGGAGGCTCGTACTTTTATCATTCACATCGGAGACAATATACACTCTTAGAAGAATCGCGTGTAAAACGCGGAATAACGTGGATGCGCGCGCATAATGGTTGAAACAAACGGTGAACTTCTCACTCATCTAGATTCTGTGGCTGCTTGCTTGAACCAAGGCGGTTTATATCTCATAGACGGTGGCATTCAATTTGTCTGGACAAAGCTTGGAAGAGAAAGCTGGACAGTGATGAAGGATGAGCTGATTATAAATGTGGATTGGGACGTCACACCCATAAATTATGTGGAGCAGAGGGTGGTTGAAAGGATAACCCTTGAGGTTATCGAGGAAGGAAAGAAAAAAGTTTTAAGAAATGAAAGAATGTGCAAACTGATTTTTCCACAAGAATTTCTTGAACTCCTAGGCAGGAATGGCAAATTTGAGTTTCTAGGATGGTTTAATAGTTTTGACTTGGAGCAGCCCTTAGAAAAAGCAGAGAGACTTAACAGACCAGTAACATTGTTGCGAAGAAAATAGTGGCTAGCAAAAAGGTTTACGATAAATTTCGAGGATAGAGTTATGTTGTTCAGTATCTTCTTTGACGGAACCCGCCTCTTCTTTCCCTTCCGCCGAAGTCTCTTCCGCCTCTGCCTCTAAATGGGCGTCTTTGCTGTTCATACACCTTTGAGGATAAATTGTTTTGAGTGTTCACCTCAACCGTTAATGCTTCTTTTGCAACTTCTAGAGTGCCGTATCTTCCAACGTTTAGCCTCATACTTCCCCTAAATAGGCTTACATAACCGTTTCCAATGCTTATTGTTTCGCCTTCCTTTACTTTTGCTATGTTGTCGTCCCAAAGGGTTAGGTATATGCATCCAGTTTCGTCGCCTATCAATGCGTCGCAGACAGTGTGGGGCGCTCCGTCTCTTCCAGAGGCTACGCTTCTAACATCGCTTTTTGATACAACCTTTGCTTTTACGTTTACGGCTCTTGAGGCGGGTGTTAATTCGCCTACTTTCACGTCTACTGGTTTTCTTCCTCCCGAAAAACCTTCAACTGCCAAACCTAAATCAACACCTTTATGCCTGTTGCAAAGACATATTGCTTATTCTTCACTTAAGCATTTTGGTTGACTAAGAGCCGTGGTCCCTTCCCTTTCACATCATATGGCAATTTTCCAGTCCTAAAAATGACAAGCCTATCCTTAAACTCTTCAAGGTAAGCTAAAACGAGGCGTTTCCCCCTCTCTGTTAAGGCGTAAACAGGTATTGTCACGCCTAACTGCAAAATTGCTTTTTTGCCAATCTCTTCTCGAAGAATCTTCGAAGCACTTGCACAGACAAAATCAGCCTTGGCAATGTGTTTCACATCCGATTTGCCAACGCAAGTGTTGCAGACGGAGAAAATTAGGACTTCTGCTTTTACATTAGCTTCAAGCCTTCTAATCTCGCTTATAGTTTTCGACTGGAAACCAGCCACGCTTACGGCAACACGTCTAAAACCCAAATCTAAAGCCTTTTTCACCCCTCCAACTTGGTCGATAATGGCGGTTTCCTCATCGAGAACAATTCCGTTTTCGCTTCTGATTTTTTGGATTATCTCCGGTATGGGCGAAGTTCTCACTATTCCAGTTAGGCGGGCGCCTATGGCTTGCACAAGCCTCCCGTTAGATGTTATAACCGTGCCAGCTCCTTCGCAGACAATAACTGCACAGTCAATAAGGCTTTTCTCAAGCCAAACACGCATCATTTCTGAAGCCCCATAAGCCACTATGGGCTCGTCGTCAAAGGCTCTGTTTCCACAGCAAAAGCCAAAACCAGCAATCTTCATTTCAACACTTTTCCGCACAGCATTAACATCAATTTGTTTAGTGCCATAAAACGCCTCATGAAGGGGGCAATACTCAATCAGCGGTTTGCTTAAAACCTCTACGCCTTTTTCTGAAATTCGAACGCGGGCGCCACAACAGTATATTTCATGTTCGCCCTTAACATGCATGACACAAACACTCGCTGGGTAAAGAAAATGGAACTTCGCCTTATTATTCCTTGTTTGTTGCCTCGTTAATCTGCTGTTCCATCATGTGCCCGCGGCAATAAACCAGCGCCTTTTTGACACCAGCAACTTTTAAAGCTTCACGTTTAAGGTCCATGGCTAGTTTGAAGGCTATGGGACAGAAGGGGCTTGAAGGTATAAACTCAACCTTAACCACTCCGGGCTCCTCTTCCTTAACGCTCTTAATCATATGCATCTCCGCAAAGGTCAATCCAGTTTCCGGATCGACAACCTTGCCAACAGCTTCATACACCTTGCTTTCCAACTCATTCAAACCAAACACATCCAAATGCTTCTCGAAATAAGAATGAAAAACCATATAAAAGTTTATGGGTTTTTGACTTCTTGTTTTTTCTGATACATCCGCCAGCTTAAAGTCATTGTTTGTGGATGAGAAGCTTTAACTTCATCAAGCCTTTGAACAGCAGTATTATAAGGCGCCTTCAAGACTTGTTCTGGGTTTTCTTGGGCTTCTCTGCAGATTCCGCGTAAGGCCTCTATGAAGCGGTCCATCTCCTCCTTTTCAACAGTTTCTGTTGGCTCAATCATTAAGGCTTCCTCAACAATCATTGGGAAATAAATTGTAGGCGCATGCAATCCATAGTCTAATAGGCGTTTTGCAATATTTAGGGCTGAAACCCCAGTCTTATTTTTCAATGGTTTAGCACTAAAAACACACTCATGTTTTCTGGGCTTTTCACTGTTGTATGGCAGTGCCAAACCTTCAATTTCCTTAAGCTTCCGCATAACATAGTTAGCATTCAAAACCGAAACTTCAGCAACCTCTCTTAAACCTTCTCGTCCAAGGCTCAAAATGTAGGCGTAAGCCTTCAACAAAACAGCAACATTCCCATAAAAGCATCGAATTTTACCTATGCTGTGAGACCTATCATAGTCTAGGCGGTAACGTTTACCATCAAAGACAATTCTTGGAACAGGCAAAAACTTGGCTAATTCTTCCGTCACGCCCACTGGTCCAGCGCCGGGACCACCGCCGCCGTGAGGTGTGCCGAAAGTTTTGTGGATGTTTATGTGGACTATGTCGAAGCCCATGTCGCCAGGTCTAACCTTACAAAGTATAGGATTTAAGTTCGCCCCATCATAATATAGAAGCCCACCGGCCTCGTGGACTATTTTGGCTATTTCTTCAATGTTCTTCTCAAATATTCCCAAAGTGTTCGGATTCGTCAGCATCAAACCAGCAGTTCTATCAGAAACAGCTGCCTTTAAGGCTTCCAAATCCACGCAACCGTCCTCATCTGATGGAATTACCACAACATTGAAGCCGGCCATGGCTGCGCTTGCCGGATTAGTTCCATGGGCAGAATCTGGAATGAGAACGTCCTTACGCTTCTCGGATTCCCCATTTAGCTTATGATAAGCCCGCATCAAACAAGTGCCCAAAAACTCTCCATGAGCGCCCGCTGCCGGCTGTAAGCAGACTTCTGCGGTTCCCGTTATTTCAGCAAGCCAACGTTCAAGCCAGTAAAGGATTTCAAGTATGCCTTGCACCGTACTCTCGTCTTGGTACGGGTGGAGCATGCTCAACTTTGACAGGCCAGCCAAAAACTCGTTTATTTTCGGGTTATATTTCATTGTGCAGCTTCCAAGCGGATAAATCCCAGAATCAACACCATAATTCATCTCAGACAACCTAACAAAATGACGGACAACCTCCGGCTCCGAAAGTTCCGGAAGCAATGGCGCATTCTTCCTCTGCATTTTCTCCGGGATTAAATCGTACAGGTTGCCAACAGCCTTCTTAACTTCTTCCTCAACCTTTGGCAGAATATGGCCTGTTCTCCCAGCTCTTCCAAGATTAAATATTATCGGCTCATCCCACAGTGCTTGTCTGAACATCTATACTTCACCTCTTTTGGACGATTTTCTCCAAAGATTCAGCAAGCAACTCAATGTCCCCTTTAGAGTGGATTTCAGTCACACAGTATAGAGCGGTTCCACCAAACTCTGGAAACTCTTTTGAAATGTCCTTGCCACCGTGAACCCCCATTTTGAGGAGCCTTTCATTAACTTCCTTAACGCTTAGGCCAACATTGTCAAAGTTTACAGTAAACTCTTTGAAGTGCACGGATTTAAAAATTGGCGCTTTTAAACCATTTATCTTTGAAAGCAGGCGCATGGCATAATTCGCCCTATACATAATTGTTTCGCCCAACTCCCGCAAGCCTTTGGGACCAATCAAAGCCAGGTAAACGGCTGAGGCTACTGCGCACAAGGCTTCATTGGAGCATATGTTTGATGTGGCCTTCTCCCGTCTAATGTGCTGCTCGCGGGTTTGCAAAACCATACAGAAACCCTGCTTGCTTCCATCCAAAGTTGTTGTCATCCCTATAACGCGCCCAGGCATCTGCCTAATCAAGTTCAAGTCGTCTCGGCAGGCAAAAATCCCCAGGAGGGGACCACCAAAATTCATAGGGTTTCCAAGAGGTTGAGCCTCGCCGACCACTATGTCTGCGCCGCACTCTCCAGGAGGCTTTAAAATTCCAAGCGATGTTGGGTCAACGCCAACTATGAAAAGGGCGCCGTTCTTGTGGGCTAAACCACATATCTCGTCAACATTCTCTTCAATGAAACCTAAATATGAAGGATTTTCGATATAGACGGCAGCAGTCTTATCGGAAATTTTGTTTTCCAAATCGTTAAGGTTTAACTGTCCAGTCTCAAAGTTGTAGGCTATTTCCCTTACGCTTATGCCAGCTGGCTCCGTGTACGTTTGAAGGGTTGCCTTACGTTCTGAATGGATAATCTTTGGAACCAGTATTTCACTTCGCTTAGTCACACGGGAAGCCATACGCGCCGCCTCGCCTAAAGCTGAAGCCCAATCATACATGGAGCAATTGGCAACATCCATGGCCGTCAACTCGCAAATCATGCTCTGATACTCGAAAAGGGCTTGAAGTATACCCTGCGAAATTTCAGGCTGATAAGGCGTATAAGAAGTGAGAAACTCGCTTCTCTGGATTATCTCCCTAACAGCCGCCGGTACATAATGGGGCCAGCATCCAGCTCCCAAGAAAATGGGCATGTCCTCGCATGTCATATTCTTTGACAGCAGAGTTTCAATGCACCTTTTAACCTCAAATTCCGACAAGCCCTCGGCCGGCAGATTCAGCGGCTTTCTCAAAAAATATTTCGCAGGAATGTCTGCGTAAAGCTCTTCGATGCTTCTTATGCCTATCTCTCTCATAAGCGTCTGCTTAATTTCCAAATCAGAGTTTGGAATATACGGATGGCTTTTCCTTTTCAAACAGTTTCCACCGTTGAGAATAAAACACTAGCTTTTGTGCAACCTTTAAGCCTTTTCAATCCGCAACCCTTTAAATTTTGAAAGATCGGCGTTTCCACCAAATTCTAAGTGCTTCATATGAGTCTAGTATTGTATGCCCTTTGTTGTTACCATTTCCGCTGGATGCTTTATGTCGACAATCTCATTAACAAATTCCGCCCTATCAATCAACTCCTTTGGGGCATATCTCCCAGTGAGGACAACGTCTGTTCTTTTTGGAATTTTGTCTAAAAATTCTAATACATCTTTAACGTCCAAAAGTTTGCAGTGCAAAGCCAAATTAATCTCATCCAGAACAAGCAGATGGGGCTTTTTCTCCCGAATAATTTTTTCCGCGAATTTCAGCGCATTTTCAGCCAGTTTTTTGTCTTCTTCGCCAAGATTGCTTAATCCATGCCATCCTTTGCGGCCGAACTGATAAATTTCATAGTATGGCGCAAGCATTTTTCTAATCTTGTATTCCCCGGTGTTTTTCCACCATTTCAAAAACTGAATTATGACAACCTTATGTTTGTGTCCAATAGAGCGCAGGGCCAAACCTAACGCGTTTGTTGTTTTGCCTGCACCAGTTCCAGTGTAAAGGTAAATATAGCCCATTTGTTTTCCTCAAACATGTATTATTTCTTTTTACGTATTAAGACTTTAAAATGCCTTCTCCAGTAAGGGCAAATCTTTATTTTTTAAACTTTTGTGATATAGCAAGGATGATTAGAATATGCAGGACAAAATTTGGTTTGCTGAGTTAACCATGAAGGAGGCTGAAGAAGCGGCAGATGCTAACAAAGTTATAATACTTCTCGTTGGAAGCGTTGAGGAGCATGGTTTACATCTGCCTCTTTGTACAGACAGCGTGCAACCGGAATATGTCGCGGTTGAGGCAGCTAAAAGGACAAATAGTTTAATTGCACCGCCCATAAATTATGGGGTCTGTACCACTACACGTATTTTCCCGGAACAATTTCGATAAGTTTTCAGTCGCTATATAGGATTACATGCGAAATAATTGAGGAATTTATACGTAACGGTTTCAAACGTTTCCTAATTCTCAGTGGTCACGCAGACGAGGAGCATATGAGTGCATTGAGGCTTGCTGCTTATCATGTAATGTCACGTCATATGGGAGAGGTTAAAAGGCGAGAGTTGCGCATAATGGTTTGTTCTGATTATGATTTTGCTTATGAGCTTCGTGGAAAACACTTTAGCGAAGATGACGGGCATGGGGGCACTATTGAAACCTCCCGTATGATGGCTATAAAGCCTGAACTAGTGAAGAAGGGCGGGCGGAAAAATGTTCGAAAACTCCCGAAGTTTGAAGTGACCGTAGACCCTAGAGAATTCTTGCCTGATGGTATAAGAGGTGAACCAGAAGTTGCTTCTATTGAAAAAGGGAAGTTTGTAAACGAATACATTATAGGCGAACTTGTTAAGCTAATAGAGGAGCTGAAAAAGTAAAGTCTAAACATGCGGACAACACGTTTGTGCATTAAGTTTTAAATATAATGGTTTCTTCATGTTTCTTTTGGAGCATCAGCTAATGGAATATGACTATGAAGCATTGCTTAAGAGGGCGCGTTCCCAACTTCCTGAAATAACTTCAAAACGGGAGAGATTGGAAATTCCAAGCCTTCACTATACAGTTGTGGGCATGCGCACAATAATACATAACTTTAAGGAAATTGCCGAAACACTGAACCGGGACCCCCAGCACATTTTAAAATTTTTAGCAGGAGAATTGGCGACAGCCGCAATAATGCAAGAGTCCCGAGTCATTTTTCAGGGCAAGTTTCCAAGAGAAACCGTTGAAAGGCTTCTGCAAAGGTATATGGAAACCTTTGTCATATGTCCAGTATGCAAGCGTCCAGACACAAAAATTGTTAAGGAGAAACGCTTATCCTTCCTAGTATGCGAGGCTTGCGGTGCAAAATCCTCTGTTCGCCATCTGTGAGCGTTTAAAAATTGAAGTGCTACATGAAAATCCGGAAAATCGGAAATCATGTATTGTTGTCCATCTGCGATGCCGAAATTCTTGGCAAAACATTACGCGAAGGAAAAATTGTCTTCCATGTGACAGAAGAATTCTACAAAGGCGCAGAAGTGGAACTTGAAGAAGCCATAGCCATGATAGAAAACTCAACCATCGTTAACATGATTGGAAAAAACATAGTGCAGAAAGCCATTGAAAAGGGCTACGTTCACCCAGAAGCCATTCTAAACATAGAGGGTATTCCCCACGCTCAAATAGTGAAGCTTTAGCCTCCGCATATTATAACCACCATAGAAACATCAAAACAGAAAAGCTATAAAATTAATGGAAAAGTTGGAAGGATGAATATAAAAAATCTGCTATCGTACACGCCTAAAAGGGATGGTGGAATGAATCACATTGAAATTGTAAGAGTTGAAAACTTGAAAAAGTATTTTCCAGTTGAAAAGAGCTTTCTAGAGAGATTGTTAACGCGCACCAGAAGCTTTGTCCATGCAGTAGACAGCATAACCTTCTCCGTGCGAAAGGGTGAAGTTTTCACCTTGGCTGGTGAAAGTGGATGTGGAAAAACCACCACTGGAAAACTTATACTAGGGCTTATTCCGCCAACATCCGGAAAAGTGTTTTTCAAAGACCAAGAGATAACAAAGCTAGATTCGGAAAAATTAAGGCTCCTAAGAAGAAAAATGCAGATAATCTTCCAAGACCCATACGCTTCTTTTAATCCGAGGATGAAGATAGGAGAAGCAATAGGGCACCCGCTTGAGATCCACGGGTTGGCCACGGGTGAAGAAAAGCGGAAGAAAGTGTTGGCGATGCTGGAACGTGTTGGCTTGACGCCGCCAGAACAGTTCATAGACTTATATCCTCATCAACTAAGTGGAGGACAGAGACAGCGGGCAGCGATGGCAAGGTCGCTTATTTTGGAACCAGAATTTATTGTCGCAGATGAACCAGTTTCCATGATTGACGTTTCTCTCCGAACAACTATAATTGACCTAATGTTAGATCTTAAAAAGGCTTTACAGCTCACCTATCTTTTCATAACTCATGATTTGGCAATAGCCAAATACATCTCTGACAGAATAGCAATAATGTACCTCGGAAAAATCGTAGAGATGGGCGATAAGAGGGAGATATTTTCAAACCCCATGCACCCTTACACCCAAGCGTTACTTTCAGCCATACCCGTTCCAAATCCAGAACGCAAAAGGAAGATAATGGAGCTTAAAGGCGAAGTGCCATCAGCCATAAAAATTCCTGTTGGCTGCCGTTTTCACCCGAGATGCCCATTCGCTGAAGATATATGCATGAAAGAGGAACCAGAATTAAAAGCTGTAACAGCAGATCATATTGTGGCTTGTCATCTGGCAAAAGGATGAAACCTCTGACAAACACAATTAAGCTTAACTTCGGGTCCGATTTCGCGGATAACGGGAATAAAAATCTTGTGAAAAATAAACTTTAACGAGATTAAAGTTTACGCGAATTCCGTCGAAAGGCTCAACTTCCACAAGGCTGGAAAACAGAAAAAGAAGGAGCTTGCGGAGAAGTCTACCGAATTCTTTATTTTGCTAAATAGTGAAGCTTTAGGCAAAATGTAAACTTAAAAGGACGTTACCTTATTGTTCTTCACCCTTAAATAATGGTGTTTAATAATTTTAATTTGGTGATTGTTTGTCTGTTCTATGGAGTGCTAAGCCATTTCTAAAGAAAACCATTGTAAAATTTGTTTGCACGTTTATAGTGGCTACCATATTGTTGACCTTTATTTTCGTGTATTTTCCGCTTCTTATTCCGTTGTGGCTGGCCTTCTCCTTCATCTTCTTCATATTTTACTATTTCAACAAGAGGGCTTTCACGTATTTTATAACAGATAAATCTATTCGTATTGAAAAGTCATGGATTTTTGGCAATTATGTTAGGGAAATAACCTTTGACCAAATCAGGGATGTTCACGTGATGCTGGGGATTCTTGCGAGATATTTCAATTGTGGCTCGCTTGTGTTTATCACTTCCACAGGGCTTGAGGTCGGGTACGTTGGAGGTGGGGCGGCAGCTGGCAGAGGAGTAATCATAGGAGGGGGAGGAGTCTCCCCAACTGTAGTTAAAGGAAGGGGAAACATGTTCTGGGATATACCAGAACCTGGAAAAGCAAGGGAGATATTGATGGGTAAGCTGACAGAGTGGCGAGAAGTTTTCCAGCAGCAAAAAATTGCAACCTCTGTGGAAAAGATGGCGGAAAGAACATCCATACCTTCACCCCAACAACCAGTCACGGAAACCATTGCTGATAAGCTGGAAAAACTCAAAAAACTACTCGATACGGGCGCAATAACAAAGGAGGAGTATGAGAAGGCAAAGAAAAACTGCTTGAGTAAAATCAGCCCATGTTTGGGCATCATTTTGTGTTAATGTAGCGGAGTAGGTTAAACGGAAAAGTTAGGAAGACAAAGGCTATTATAACAGCTATCAATAAAGTGAAAGGGTTTTCCGAGATTTTGAGTTCTGTTAAAGAAAGGCTTTGGATATGAGCATACATGCTTTTAAGGGAGAAGGTGTTCTTTTAATAGAGCGTTTAATGCTGGATGCTTTGAGGTGCTTAGTTGGGGAAGAAGAAGGTCATAAGCGAGGAAGAGTTAAGCGAGATGGTACTGCCTTCGGGCAATGACGTCTTAGGTGTAGCTGTAAAACTTCTTGGTTTTGACCGTGTCCTCGTGAAGTGTCAGGATGGAAATGAGCGGCTTTGCCGCATAAGGGGTAAGATGAAGAGACGTGTTTGGATTCGCGAGGGTGATGTTGTCCTAGTTTCCCCTTGGGATTTTCAGTCTAACATTCGCGGGGACGTGATTTGGCGTTATACGCATGCGCAAGCCGAGTGGCTCCGCAAGAAGGGCTACTTGACGATTCAATAGCTGGATGAGGACTATAAATTGGCTTTTCGAGAACGTGTGGAGAAAAGGCTTCACAAAGAGGAGAAGGAATACGAAACTGAACAGTTAATGAAGGAGAAACGAAGCGAAGAGTACGAGGTTTTAGAGGAGGTTTTTGACCGTTCAACCCTCATGGTCATATACGACTTCATGAACAGCGGAACGATAGACAGAATCTACGGGGTTGTAAAGGCTGGAAAAGAGTCCAGAGTATACTGGGGAAGGGACAAGGCTGGAAACGAGTTAGCAATAAAAATCTATTTGACGGTTTCAGCAGAATTCAGAAAGGGAATGCTAAAATACATTGAAGGTGACCCTCGGTTTAAAGGTGTGAAACGTGACACCCGCTCACTAATTTTTGCATGGGCCCAGAAGGAGTTCAAAAACTTGGAGCAAGCATTAGCCGCTAAGGTTAGGGTGCCAAAACCCATAGCTGTTAGAAACAACGTTCTCGTAATGGAGTTTATAGGTAAAAATGGTGTAAGCGCCCCATCCATGAAGGAGCAGCCTCCAGAGAACCCGGAGAGAATTTATAAGATGCTTATAACCTATCTTAAACGCCTTTACCAGAAGGCGGAGCTTGTCCACGGAGACCTAAGCGAATATAACATAATGATGTGGAAGGGGCGCCCAGTGCTCTTCGACATGTCGCAGGCGGTTCCGCTTTCCCATCCCATGGCGGACTTCCTCCTAAACAGGGACATAGCCAACATTAACAGGTTTTTCAGCCGTTTAGGCGTTGAAGTCCTTCCGTCAAACGAGTTTTATAGGGTGATTACTGGAAGTGGCCAAGCCTAGCACTTTTGTTAGGATACCGAAAGAACGCGTCGGCGTGCTGATAGGGCCTAAAGGAGAGACTAAAAGGGCTATTGAAAAAATGCTTTCAGTAGAGCTTCAAATAGAAAGCGACACCGGCGGCGTCACAATAACGCTGGCTGAAAACGTTGAAGACCCGTCGGTCCTTTTAAGGGCCAAAGACGTTGTAACAGCCATCGGAAGAGGATTCTCACCAGAACACGCTTTTAGGCTAATCCGAGATGAGGAAACAGTCCTAGACATCATAGATCTCCGAATAATTTTCGGAAGATCAGAATCCGACATAAGACGGGTGAAAGGGCGAATAATAGGCATGGATGGCAAAACAAGGAGAATAATAGAGGAGTTAACCGACACTCACATAGCAGTTTACGGACATACCGTAAGCATAATTGGGAAGATTGAGCAAGCCCAAGTTGCAAGGGAAGCCATCCAAATGCTGATTGAAGGACGACAACACGCAACAGTTTACAAGTTCCTCCATAGAAAACGCAGGGAGCTCAAGAAGGAAATGCTAGAGCTTTGGGAGAAACCCGAAGATTTTGAAGGATAATATAGTTTATGGCTTACTTGAATTTAGGCTGTTTTCTTTAAAATTTTAACGTTAAATTCTACCCCGGCTTTCTCTCCTTCTTCTTTTAGTTCTTTAATTATGTTTTTATGGATAGGTATCCCAATTTTCTTTCTAGTTTCCATGGTTAACCATGCTTTTTCTCCTGGAATCCATACTCTAGCGTCTTCAGATATTTTTGTTAAGCTTTTCACGTAGCCCTTGTATTCTTCAATTCTTTCGAGGAAGATTTCTATTGGTGTTAGCTTTTCTATGTTTATGGCTATCATGAAATGTCCAACGTTGGCGCGCCCTTTTTCTGTTGTATGTTTCACGTTTTTACCGTAGCCTGCTCCAGTTAATACACCACATAATAAGTCTACCACAAGGGCTAAACCGGCTCCTTTGTGTCCCCCAAAGTTTTCGCCAAGGCCTCCGAGTGGAAGCAGTGCACCTTTTTTTGTTAGAACCTCTTTTGGATCGTCTAAAAGTTTACCTTCAGGAGATATTGCCCAGCCTAATGGTATTTTCTTCCCCTCCTTGGCGTAGACTTCTATCTTTCCTATTGGAACAACACTTGTCGCCGCATCAAACAGCATTGGCGGCGGATTTTTTGTTGGAAACCCCACGGCTATTGGGTTCGTGCCAACATTTCTACCCACAGTATGCGTATAAGCCACTAAAGCTTCCGAGTTGGTCATAACTAGGCCAATCATGTTTCTCCTAACGGCTTGAAGCGCATAATAACCGGCTATGCCGAAGTGGTGACTGTTTCTAACGCCTACAATGGAAACTCCAACCTCGCCAGCTTTTTTGACGGCAATCTCCATCGCGTTGTAAGCAATCACTTGTCCCAGTCCAGCATCCCCATCGATCAACGCTGTTGAAGCGGATTCCCTTACCGCCGTCATTCTAGCCTTAGGATTCACCGAGCCCACTTGAATGCCCACGGTATAACGCTTAAGCCTTTGAACACCGTGGCTTTCAATCCCCATGAGATCGGCCGTCACAAGCACGTCAGCAACTGTCCGCGAATGCTCTTTAGGCACACTATGGGAGGATAGAACGGCAGCAACAAAATTCTTCAAAGATTCATGATCAACTCTAACATACTCCTCTGGCGGTATGGGAACAGTCTTCTCATATAACCAGACCAAGTTCGAGCCACCGACAAACTTATGCATGCATTTATATTTTTCATTTGCCGTTTTCACTGCAATTTAAAATAAGGCTAATGCTGTGTGATTGGCGGGCTCCCGCACTCAAGATCCCAATCATGGTTCAGCGGGGCCAGAGTCGTCATCGCCCACCATGCAAAACTAAAATGCACGACTTGGATAAAAAGTTATAGCCAAAACTCATGTTAGCTGTTGAAAGCCTATGCTTAAGCACATTAAGGTTGTGCCCATTGCCGCGGAAAGTTTAGGCGTTAGGTCAATGTGCACATATGTTGAAACTCCAGACGTTAAAGTTCTTTTGGATGCCGGGGTTTCCTTATGCCCAAACCGTTATGGTTTGCCTCCACACCCATTAGAGTTTAAAGCCATAATTGAATCCAGAAAAAAGATAGCGGAAGCAGCGGAAAAATCCGAAGTGGTGACGGTAAGCCACTACCATTTCGACCATCATACGCCTTCCTATGAAGACTGGCTGTGCAACTGGACAGAAAAAGACGAAACAGCCAGACAAATCTACCAGGACAAAATAGTATTAATTAAAAATCCAAAAGAGAAAATCAATTTCAGCCAAAGGCGCAGAGGATGGGTTTTCCAGAAAACAGGTGGAAAGTACGCCAAAAAGCTTGAAATAGCCGATGATAAAAGCTTCAACTTTGGGGAAACTAAAATAAAATTTTCAGAGCCCGTTTTCCACGGCTCAGAAGACTCAGCCCTAGGATGGGTTCTAATGACAACAATAGAGTTCAAAGATGAAAAATTCCTTATGGCTCCAGATGTTCAAGGCCCAATGACTGCACAAACGCTTAAGCTAATTTTAATGGAAAAGCCTCAACTTCTCATGATCGGAGGTCCACCATTGTATTTAGCTGGCTTCAGAGTTGATGAAAAGCTAATTCAAATAGGCTTGGAAAATCTCGGAAGAATTGCCGAATTGGTGCCTTGCACAATTTTGGAACATCACGTTTTAAGAGATGAAAATTGGCGTGAAAAAACTGTTAATGTTTTTAAAAAAGCTCAAAAAGCAGGGAACAGAATTCTTACAGCTGCCGAGTATTTAGGCAAGGAAAATGTTCTCCTTGAAGCTTCAAGAAAGAAGTTGTTTTCTGAATGGCCTCCGTCAAAAGAATTTGAAAAGTGGATGAAGGAAGGCATTAACGCAAAGAAGAAGATTAAGCCACCGGTTTAACTACATCTTTCTCAGAAAGTATTCTCTTTTGGTCTTCTTTTATTTTCGCAATTATATCCTGAACCATTTCGGTTCGTGTTGTAAATTTGCCAACTTCATGATGGCTTCCACCAGTTATTGAAGCAATCATCTTCGTGACGATAAATCCATATGTTTCTCGTCCGTAAAAGTGGGGGTTTGTGTTTATGACTATTGTATGTATTCCTTCTCGCTTAATCATTTTTGAAACAGACGTGACATCTTCAATAGCTATATCTTCATACTCTCTAACAATTATGCGTGTTTCCTCTATATGTCTAAATTCACCGGTTTCTGGGTCCCTTTTAAGGGGAACGTTTGCACACCCATCAGTTATTACAGCCATGACCGGAATTATAGATGGATCTCTTCGCTTTGCTTCCTTTAAAACTTCCCATGCTTTAAGCATTCCAGCAGCTAGGGGTGTAAAACCGCTTATGCGGAGGTCTAATAGTTTCTTCGCCACAGTCCTTAAGTTGGTTATTGGATGCTGAACGACAACCGCCCCAGTGTCTTTTAGGGCAACCACCCCAACACGGTCGCGCAACCTACAGGCTTCGCTATGAAGCATTAAAAGTGCCTCCTTAACAGATTCCAAGTTTAAAAGCATTGAACCGCTCAAGTCCACGACGAAAATCAATGTTACGGGGGCTTTGTAAAGTCTCAATTTTTCACGAATATCTTCCAAGCAAAGCTTTAAAGCCAAATGTGGGTCTTTGCTTCTCATTTTCTGTTTTCTTGCCGCTGCACGAATCGATGCAGGCAAATAAATGTCAACAGGTTTTCCCTTAGGGAAAGTCCATCCATACGGTTTACCTCGACGAACCGTTGTCACTGTTTGGGCATGTTTTCCAGCAACGGGATTCCGTCCCCTTGCCTTTATTTCTCTCATTTTTAGAAAAAATTTTGATGAAGAAGCAAGCTTATCCCCCGAGCTTAGAATTATCGGGTGCCCGCTTGAAATATCACGTTGTTCAAGTGCTCTGCCAACGGTTGGAATGCCTTTTAACTCACCCTTTTTCTTTTTGATTTCCTCTTCGTAGATTTCTCCTTTAAGGTTTTGAGAACCTATTTGGAAGCCCTCTGTCATCGGAGCCTTTTTTGGACTTTTCTTTAACTTTTTCCCAATTCCGAAAAATATTCCGCCCAAGAGTCTGTTTAAGCGGAAAAGAAATTCAAACCATTTTGCCCGAGCTTTATTTATGAAGTTTTGCTTCGTCGCTTTTTCCTCTTCCTTTTCCGTGGCTTCCTTTTTAGCCCAAAATATAGCTTTCCCCTTTAGAAATTTCCTCTTCTCTATATCTTCTTTTGCAGCTTCCCCTGTTTTCTCGAATTCGTAAACTTTCTTAATGGTGGCTGTGAAGACCTCTCTGATTTCATGAGGCGAAGCTGGCTCTAGGAATCCGCCTTCTCTTGTTCTGTGGCTGAGGGCAAGTTCTGCAGCTACAAGAACATCGTTAAGCATCACTTCTGTTCTATTTTCAAACGCTGCCAGTGTAGCGGCTGCTTTGGCGATGACTATGTCTGGGCGTAATCCATCAACTTTCAATTCCAGACATGCCTTACATATTCCTTCTAAAAGATAGTCTGGGATAACTACGCTTTCGAGAATTTTTCTCGCTTGGATTATTCTTCTGCGGAGTTCCTCCTGTTGAGGCTTGTATTTTTCGTAGAATTTTTCAGGGTTCGCCTCAAACTCCAAGTTTCTTTTCACTACCTCCACTCGTTCCTTAACGGATGTTATTCTCTCGACAGTTACTGACAGTGGAAACCTATCCAAAAGTTGTGGTCTTAGTTCCCCTTCTTCGGGATTCATGGTTCCTATGAATATGAAACGTGATGGATGGCGGACGGATATCCCCTCTCTTTCGACAATATTCCATCCTGTTGCAGCAGCGTCTAATAGGTCGTCAGCTATGTGGTCTGGCAGAAGGTTCACTTCATCCACGTAAAGAATGTTCTGATTTGCCTCTGCAAGGATTCCAGGTTCCAGGGCTTCTATTCCATACTTGATTGCTTTCTCCACGTCCAAACTTCCGATAACCCTGTCCTCAGTTGAGCCCAGAGGCAAGTCGACAACAACCATGTCCCTTTCTTCTACTGGCAGATTTTCTCCTTTCATCCATCGTTCAGTACATTTCGGGCACATGTTAGAAAGATCATAGGGATTGCAGTTAAACGGGCAGTCTTTAACAACACTTATTTTTGGGAGAATATCAGCTAAAGCCCTTACAATAGTGCTTTTCCCCGAACCTTTAGGTCCCCTAATTAGCAAACCGCCAATTTTGGGGTTAATAGCGTTAATTAGAATTGCCAGCTTAAGCTTGTCCAATCCCA